>SDBS01000396.1_pt1 | contig 41246 bp, 35 predicted proteins | sample 2277091 | NCBI WGS metagenome assembly SDBS01 (sample SAMN10404972, study PRJNA504765) | marine sediment metagenome | isolation source: marine sediment core GS10_PC15, 163 cmbsf | place: Arctic Ocean: Southern Knipovich Ridge | collected 2010
GGCGAAACTAATCGGGGCACTCAACGTAAGTCCTATTGTAATAACGGGGTTTGCCTGGCGGGGGGGAACTGCAGGGGTCAGACTTACCCGAAAATTGAATTGTTGTTGATAGTAGGCGGTTGTATCTTGGCCACTCTGGTTAGGGGAGGATGACGATGCTTAGTTTCGCCAAGGTTTTTATCTGTTGTTGTCTACTAAGTTTGTGCATTGCGGGAAATTGTTGGGCGCAGGATTCCACGGCGACGGCCGACAGTCTGATTACCGGGGCGCCGAAAGTTTACATCGATTGCCATACCTGGCATTGCGATATGGATTATTTCCGAACGGAAATCACATTTGTCAATCAAGTCCGTGACCGCAAACAGGCGGATATTCATATTCTCATTTCCACCCAGGAAACCGGCGCGGGGGGTGAGAAATTTACCATCGAATTCATAGGGCAGAGAGATTATGCCGGGATGGCCGATACACTCAAGTTTACCTCGATGGAAGCGGATTCCGATGATGACATCCGTTCGGGCCTGGCGCGCATCCTCAAACTCGGCCTGGTACGCTACGTGGTCAAAACACCGCTGGCCGAGCATATGAGCGTGGATTGCACACTGCCCGCGGAAACGTCCGAGGTCGTCGATAAGTGGAATTACTGGGTGTTCTCGATCTCCGGCAATTGCTGGTTTGACGGGGAGGAGGGATACCGCAACATTTCCTCCTGGGGTGAAATCGATGCGCGGCGGGTAACGGAAAATTTGCGGATCGAACTGGAACTCTATGGCAATTACAATGAAAGCAAGTTCGACTACGAGGATTACAAAGCATTGAGCTTATCCCGCAGCAAAGGTTTTCACGGCGAGATATATTTCAGTCTGGGCGATCATTGGTCGGCGGGGGCTACGGGCCGCATATCGTCATCCACGTACGGCAATACAAAACTTTATACCAGAGCCGGCCCGACTGTGGAGTACAATCTTTATCATTACAGTGAATCGAACCGTCGGCAGTTACGATTCATATATTCTGCCTACCCCCGGTACAGCGACTACGAAGAGGTTACTATCTACGATGAAACCGCCGAATTACTCTTCGCTCAGTCAATAAGCGTCACTCTGGAATTGGTGCAACCGTGGGGGTCAGTCTATTCGAGCTTATCCGGGTCGCACTATTTCGATGACTTCAAGAAAAACTACCTGCAGCTATACAGCAGCTTGTCCTTGCGGTTGTTTCAGGGATTCTCACTTAATTTAAATGGCAACATCTCCCGCGTCCGCGACCAACTTGCCTTGCGCAAGGGCGAGGCCACACAAGAAGAGGTGTTGCTGCGTCGCCAGGAATTGGAAACCAGCTATAATTACTGGGGTTCAATCGGGATCAGCTATTCGTTCGGCTCGATTTATAATAATATCGTGAATCCGCGGTTCGGGAATTAGTTGTCGTAAATAGTGGCATGGGCATCCTGCCCATGATGGTTCATGGCCGGGACGGCCATGCCACCAGGTCACCACCAGCGTAGGAGTAGCGACTGTTTTGGAAATCAAGTACATTTAGGGTTCCAATGTTGTTTTTTGGCGATCATCGTGTTGAGGATCGTGAGCAATTTTCGCATCGCCGCGACTACCGCGGTCGGCGTTCCGACGACCCCGGACAGGGGTCGGAGAAACCCGACATGGGTGATCTAAGCAAATTCAGCAAGTATCTTCTGAAAATCAGGAAAGCATGCAAGGATATTATCGGCATTATCGATGATCGTATCTTTCTCACCGGATAACCCGGCAATGGCAAACGCCATTCCCAAATCGGCATTACCCGCGCAATCGATCTCGGCGGCGTGCCATTCGGTGGGACCTTCAATGGCCCAGCCGTCCTCCAGCTCGGCGACTTTGACCCCCATCGCGCGCAGGTTCTCGGTGATCACGGTGAATGATAGAAGTCCGGCTTCCTGCAATTCTTTAGCGCCGCGAATAACCGTCACCCCGACCGCCGACCCGGCTACTACCGCGATTAACGGGAGTTGTTCGACAAGCGAGGGAATCTCCGAGGGGGAAACCTTAGTGGACCGCAATGTATTGCCTTCGACTGAAATATCACCCACCGGTTCGCCGTTTTCCATCCGTCGCCGGTAAGTGGTTATTTCGGCGCCCATCCGTTTGAGAATTTTCAGCAACCCGGTGCGGGTCGAGTTCAGACCAACGTCCTCGATTAAAATTTCCGCTCCCGGTCGCACGGCCGCGGCGGCAATCAGCGGCGCCGCCAATGAAAAATCACCGGGTAACATCCAATCAACCGGGCGCTGAGTGGCGACGCCAGAAACAATCGTAATTCTCTTATGGAATTTTTCCGGGTCCGTCAACACTTGGTCGCCGCGGAGCATCTGCTCCCGGCGGGACAGCGGACGCGCGGGCCGGGTAATTGTCGGGTCGATACCGTAAGCCGGCAAAATCCGTTCGAGACTGTCCGGTAACGGCAGATCCTCGGTGATTTCCGTCGGAGATTCGGCGAACAACGTAGCCGTCATCGCCGCGTGTTTCACCGCTGGTAACACCGAAGCGGTTTTAATCAACGATCCTCGCAACGTTGCGGGGCGGAATGTCAGTCGCCCATCGTCGCCTTTTTCACTATCGATTACCGCACCCATTTCCGTCAACATCTCAACGACGGATGCTCGGACCGGGGACGGCACATCACCAGCCAATGTTGAAGGAAACCTCTGCCCGGCCAGAATCCCGGCCAATAACCAAAACGTAGCTTGTGCAGTGGAGCAATTCAATTCCAGACCGTCGGCTGAAAGGTCCGCCGGGTTTTTGCCGTCGATTTGCACCACCGGACCATCAACCACGACCTCCGCCCCCAACCGGCGCACACATTCTAATGTAGCGGCAACGACATGATTATCGGGCCAGTTGTTGATCGTCGACCGGCCCGCACAAAGGACCGACAAGACGGCCGCACGCTGGGCCAGCGCGTTATCCGGCGGAAAACGGAACCGTCCGTGGATTCGGCGGGTGGGTTTGATCGTCAGTTTCATCGGTTCCTACATTCGTTCGGGCGCCGCCAGCCCCAGCAGGTACAAGCCATCCTTTAATACTTCCCGCAGGGCAGCGGACAACAGTATCCGCGCACGGGTGGCGGGAATATCGTCGGTAATAATCCGCACCCGGTGGTAATAACTGCTGTAGACATCGACCAGTTCAATCAAGTGCGCGGCCAGGGTCATCGGTTCGCATGTCTCCGCGACCGTGCGCACCTGCCGGGGATATTCGTGTAACAACAACGCCAGCCGCGTTTCCTCGGGTTCGGTCAAACAAGAAAAATCAACATCGGTTTCGACCGGCTTCCCGTACTTGCGCAACAGCGAGCAAAGACGCGCGTGATTATATTGTAAAAACGGCCCGGTATGGCCGTCGAAATTGAGCACTTCCTCGAAACTGAACATAATATCCTTGTTCCGCCGCACGGCAATTTGCGAAAAAACCACCGCGCCCGTGCCGACCTGTTCGGCGACTTCCTCAACGTTTAGCAACTCGGGATTTTTTTCGGCGATAATATCTTTGGTGCGCTGAACCGCCTGTTCGATTACTTCATCGAGGAATACTACGGTCCCCTTACGGGTCGACATAATCTCCGTGCCGAATTTCACCCAGCCGAACTCGACATGCTCCATGTTGTCCGCCCAGGCATAACCCATCTTTTTCAAGGCGGCGAACAACTGGCGGAAATACAAGCCCTGGGCCGAGCCGACAATATACAGCGCGCGGTCGAAATGATAGGTTTTTTGCCGATATTCCGCGGCGGCCAGATCGCGCGTGGCGTAAAGTGAGGCATCATCGGCCTTGCGCACCACCAAAGCCGGCAATTTGGGATCATCAAATTCGATCACCAACGCGTTTTCCGATTCGTGAGCGAGTCCGGTTTCCTGCAAGCGCTCGACCAGCGGTCGGAGATGGTCGTTATAGAAAGCCTCTCCGGCGTCAGAATCGAAGCGAACGCCCAACCGGTCATAGATCCGGTTAAACTCCTCCAGCGAAAGATCGCGGAACCGTTGCCATAATGCACGATTCTCCGGGTCGCCGTCTTCGAGCTTTTTGAATTCGGCGCGGCCCTGCTCTTCCAATTCGGGATCGTCTTCGGCCTCTTTATGAAAACGGACGTAAAGATCGTACAACGTCCTGATCGGCTGGTCGGTCAGTTCTTTTTCCGAACCCCACCGGCGATAAGCGCAAATCAGTTTGCCGAATTGCGTGCCCCAGTCACCGAGGTGATTGATCGCCACCGGCCGATAGCTCAGTTTCTCCAACACGCGATACAGACAGTTCCCGATCACCGTCGAACGCAGATGACCCACCCCGAACGGCTTGGCGATGTTGGGGTGCGAGTAATCCATAACCACAACTTTACCCGCACCTTCGACCGATGCCGCGTAGCGTTCTTTCAATTCAAAAACGCGCGGTAATACTTCCCCCGCGGTCGCTCCCGGTTTTTCCCAGAAATTCAAAAAACCACCAACCGCTTTGATCTCGTGAATACTCTCCGGACAGGCAATGGTCTCAGCAACTCTCGCGGCAATTTTCGGTGGCGGTTGGCGCAATTTTTTGGCGAAACCAAACAGCGGCACGGCGAATTGGCCGAACCCCGGCTTGGCCGGAAGCTGGATCAGCCGCCGGATCTCTGTCGCGGAAATTTCCAGGTCGAGTCGGCTTATTGCTTCAGCCGTCGAGGCCGCGATATCGTCGAAGATGTTGTTCATCACAGAAAATTAAAGAGAGAAAAACTACATTCCGCTCGGCACGCTGACCGAGACCGAGGGCAGGTCTGAGACCTGCCCCTACATACGGCATTCATGTTAAACCCAGTCGCAATATGTCGTTTCCATCAGTATTGTCTTAACCGCCGTCCCTTTACTTATCATTCCCGGCATCCCGATTAACTTCATACTCGGCTTCACGGACCGCCGCCATGAATTCCCGCAACAGATTCCGATCCTTGCGCCCGGCACCGGTTTCGACCACACTGGAAACGTTAATCCCATACGGTCGGCATGTCCTGATCAACTCGCCCACATTGGCGCTGGTCAACCCACCCGAAACATAAATACGGCCCCAGACCTCACCCTCATTGCTCGGCAACCGCGACCAGTCGAACGGCTCCCCCGACCCACCCGGCAACTCTCCAATTGCCGAATCAAACATATAATCGAAACAGAAATCCCACGGCGGCTCCTCGGGCAAGTCCGCTGTTCCAATCGGAATGACCCGGATTAAGCGAACACGCCGGGCGATATTATGCCAATTGCTGCCCGGCGGCTCCCCGCAGATCTGCGCGCCGGTCAAGCCCGAGCGGCGCATTGTTTTTTCCGTTTCCCCGATGCCGGCATCGCGAAACACCCCGATCTTCGCGGTCAACGGCGAAAGGACCTTGATAATCTCCGCCACGCGCTGTACCGCCACCGCGTGGGGTGATTGCGGCCAGAAGATAAAACCAAGCGCATCGGCGCCTTCACGTTCGGCCATCTGCGCATCGACAACGTTGGTAATGCCGCAGATTTTAACATGCACCCGGTACAAGAAGACCTCCTCCCCGCAGTGAAAACCCGGTTGGTTTATGCTTACGGATATAAAGTGGGTCCTCAAGAGTCAAGTCATCTTTGCCACGGTCGTGAGCTTTTCGAGAAATGCTGCGGGCGTTAAATACGTGCAACATGCTGTTGTTCATGAAGTTGCGACGCGGTTGGTGGGTGCGGTGCTTTGCCTGCCGGCATATATTTCCTCGTTGCGGAAAAACCAGTAGTACAAGATCGCGGCAATCAGGTATAGACCACCGGCGGCCAAAAGCGGCTCGGTATAGCCGATGTGCTCAATCAATGCCCCACCGACCCAGGTGGCCAGGGCCCAGGACGAGGTCCACGCCATCATCGCCAACCCGTTGGCCACCGCCCGGTCGGATTGTCCGACCCGTTCCATCAGATAATTATTGGCGATCGGGATGCCCATGTTCATCAGCGCCCCACGCAGGACGAACGCCCCGACCGCCAGGTGCAGGTTATGCGAAAACGCCAACATTACCATAAACGGCAACGAGGCCAGTTCGGTATATACCACCATGCGGATCATCCCCAGCCGGCGCGCCAGATACGGCCCAACCAGGACGCCCAGCAGCATCGAAGACTGCACCAGCCCGTAGTAAAACCCGATAGCTAATGGCTCCATACCGAACCGATCGCGGAAATACAGATTTAAAAACGGAATGACCAGCCCGGCGCCGATCCCGATCACAAAAAATGGAAAAGTCAGCTTAAAAAGTAACGGGCCCTTGCTCCGGGCGCGCTGAATCAATGAAACAGCAGTCTGAGATCGGTCAACTATTGTCCCGGTTGGAATACCCAGATATACCAGGGCGCCGGTCAACGTTGAGCACGCCCCACCAACCAGCAATGTGCGATATGCCGCCACCGGTGAACCCAGGTATCCGGTCAGTTCACGGTGCAACCATCCCCCGCCAAAATAGGCAAATAACCCGGCACCCAACATCGCGGCAAATTGCAATGAAAAAACATGCGACCGCTCTACGGGCGTCGTATGGCGCATGAAAAACGGCGCGCCGGCCACGCGGGGAATGGCGACCATCATACCAATGCCGATCGACGCAGCCATCATCAATCCGGGCAACTCGGAGATAGCCAGCGCAAAATAACACCCGGCAGCCAGCGACGCCGAGAGCGCCACCAACCACCGCGCCGAATAGCGGGCGATTAATGTCGCGGCGGGAATGGTCATGATTATCATTCCCACCGACTGCATCGACCATAGACGACCGATAAATGATTCCGAATGACCCAGTTCACGCAAATACAAGTTCAAAAGCAGCATAAAAACCGCCCAACCCATCCCCATGAAAAACGTGCCCCAAAGATACCGCCGCGCCGTCGAACGAATACCGAGATATGGGGCAATAAACGCTCGTAAACCGCGACGGCCTTCATGGTCCGGGCGATCGTCGCGGCCCAATGGAGTGTTGGCCTTGGTTGTCGGTTTGTGATCCGGATTGTTCAATTGGCGGCTCGGGTAGTTGAATGGCGCGGCGGCTGATGGCCTCGTACCAAATTGGAAATTGAATTCCAGATGAATACCGGTCTTTCGATGCTAGGCGATACTGACCTCCCCGGCAAAAACTTTTTCCACCGGACCGGTCAGATACAGGCGATCGCCCGTCGGGTCGTAGGTGATTTTCAATTTACCACCGGGCATGGTGAGATTGACGGTATTACCGACCAGGTCCTCGCGCATTGCGGCCAGCGTGGCGGCCAGCGCCCCGCTGCCCGAGGAAAGTGTCGGCCCCACTCCCCGCTCGAAAAAGCGTAATTCGATCTGTCTGCGACTGATCACCCGCGCGAAACCGACATTGGCCCCCCGCGGGAACGTCGATTGTTGCTGGACCTGGGCCGCTACGGCCTGCCAATCAAAATCGAAATCATTCACAAAAACGACCAGATGTGGGTTGCCGACCGATATCGCGGTGACGGCCATTTTCTTCCGACCCCGGCCCAACGGGGGAAGTGTAGCGGCCCCGTATTCGGGGATCCCCAGGTCGACCCGCACCGTGGCGCGGGACCCCACGCGTTGGAGTACGCGCGTACTCATCGGTCCGGCCAGTGGCTCAAAAACGATCTGTTCTTTGCCCCGGGAAACCAGTAACGCGGCACAACGCAGGCCATTGATACATATTTCTGCTGACGACCCATCGGCATTGTAAATGCAAAAACCGTAACGGCCTCGTTGCCGTGCAGGTTTAAGAAGAATCAACCCGTCGGCCCCGATACCGACATGCCGGTCGCATAATTTTCGCACCCGTTTTTTCGTCCAGAACCGCCGGTCCGCTTCGGTTTTTTCAAACACAAAAATAAAATCGTTACCCGTACCATGCATTTTGGTGAATACAATTTTTTTCATCATCCGACCCCTGTCATTCCACTCACACCCATCCGGATAATGTTATCAAGTATATCCGGACCGACACTCCGGGTAAAAAAACGTCCCGCCGCCGGCAGGACAAGGACAATTACGGTACACCCGAAACATGACGGTGTATTCACCATCATTTTCCCGGCCCATAACGCGAATATCGTTGTTTTGGCCCCACGAACGTCAGGCGCCGGAAAGAAGTTGAAAAGGTTATTACAAATCGGCGAACACTCGCCCCAGCCGCTTGATGCCCTCGCGGATCATCTCGCATGAGGCATTGGAGAAGTTCAACCGCAGGGTATTTTCCATGGTGCCGAGCGGGTCGAACGGTTTGCCGGGAACGAAGGCGACTTTTTCTTCAATGGCCTTGAGGAACAGTTCCTTGCCCTGAACGCCCTCCGGCATAATAACCCACAAAAAAAGCCCGCCTTCGGGCTTGGTCCAACATACTTTGTCCGGGAAAAACTCGGCCATCGCCCCCAGCATGGCATCACGCTGCTCCCGGTAATTGACGATTAACACTTCAATATGTCGTTCCAGCGTGCCGCCGATCACGTACCCATGCACGAGGTACTGCGCAAATTGGTTGGTGTGCAGGTCGGTGGACTGTTTGACGCGTTCGAAAACGTCGGTGACTTCCTTGGCCGCCACCGTCCAGCCGATGCGGAGCCCCGGTGATATAATCTTGGAGAAAGTGCCCAGTTGAATGACAATGTCGCCGCCCAGCCGCTTGAGTGAAATCTGATCGGTACCGGAATACCGCAGTTCGCCGTAAGGGTTGTCGTCGATGATCGGGAGTTTGTATTTATATGCCAGGTCGATCAACTGATACCGCCGCTCTTCCGAAAGTGTGACTCCGCCGGGATTCTGGAAATTGGGTACGACATAAATGAACACCGGATTGTATTTCTTAATTTTGTCTTCCAGGTCGCCGACTCTCATCCCGTCGTCATCGATTTCCACGGTGGCATACTTCGCCTGGTAATAATTGAAGGCCTGCAACGCGCCGAGATAGGTCGGCCGGGAACACAAAACATATAGTCCCGGCTGTAGAAAAGCCCGGCCCACGATGTCCAGCCCCTGCTGCGAGCCACCGGTGATGATAATATTGTCGCTGGTGATCCCGTCCCCGCCGCGCCGGCTTACCCATTCGGCCAGAAACTCGCGCAACGGTCCGTAACCTCGCGACAACCCATACTGCAAGGCAAGCTTTCCATCCTCGCTGAGTACGCGTTCGGCGATAACCTTTAGTTCATCAATGGGAAATGATTCGGGGGCGGGCAGCCCTCCGGCAAAGGAAATCACGCCCGGTTTCGAAGAGTATTTTAAAATATCGCGAATGACCGAGCTTTCCAACTCATATGCCGCCGGAGCAAAGTAACTCTTGTCAAAGGTAAATGTTCCGTGCTTCAAAGCAGTCTCGATTTTTTCCATTCCTAATTCCATCTCAAGTTAAAAAACCAAAAATTACCAATAAAGTCAAGTGGATTTCCTGATTCGCTATCTTTATCCCCCATAATATGTTACTCACCGGAGGGGGTTTGCTGCACCGCTATTTGGTTGCTTTTGACAGCATATTCCCGGTTGTTGGATGTATTGCCGCCAGATCCGGACATACATTATCATTTAAATAAAACGTCATTGGATCGCGGGCGGTCGCCATTCGTGATTTTTGCCGGTTAATAATCACCACCACGACCAGAATTCGACACGGAAGAAATGCACGACGCGCCGGAGAATCAAATTTATCAACGGCCGGTCGCAGCAATAAATCTTGGCCTGCCCGGTCATTCCCGAAAGCAACCGGCCGTCGGTATTGGGGACCATGGTAATCACTTCGTACGTGCTTTTTCCTCCGGTTTCGATCGGGGCCACGGCAAGTTTCCGCACCCGTCCCGTAAACATCTCAAACGGATACGAACGGACTTTCAACTTGACCGGCGCGCCGATATTGACCTCGCCAATGTCATCCTCGGAGGTGGGGATAATCACGCGCATCGTATCGGTGCGGACCAGCTCAATGATCGTTTCGCCGGCGCGCGCGCGGGAGATGCGTCCGGCGAACGGCGCCCGAAAAACCGACGCGGCAATCTGCGAGCGATAATACTCGACTAAGGCAGTCAACTCGGCACTCTCGGCTTCCTTGATGGCGATCTCCTCGATCTTGGGGGCGGAGATTAAAAGTGAGAGTTCGCTTTGTTTGGCTTTTTTTGCCTGCTGCACGACCGCCAACTGAGTGCGATATATTTCGAATTCGCCGTCGGAGATCAACTCCCGTTCATGCATTGGCCCGGCACGTTTGAACTCGGCCTGCGCATTATCCAAGCGGGCCTCGGCCTGCGCCAGTTCGGCCCGGAGTTGGCGAACTTCCTCCTCCTTGGGTCCGGAAAACAGCAGATTTAGTTGTGCTTGCGCACGCTGCGACCGGGCCTCGGTGGCGGCCAGTTGGCTTAGATAACGGTTGCTGGAAATTACCAACAGGGTATCACCGGCCGACACCTGCTCGCCCTCCGCGAACCAGGGAGTGATCTCCACCGCGGAAAAATCCGCCGAAGAAAAATGTAAGGTGGTGCGTTCCATTCTTTCGCGCAGGCCGGGTTGCATCAATTCGGTTTCAACAATCCCGGCTTCCGGATTAAAAATGCGATAGACCGCCAATGGTTCAACACGGCAGGCCGATCCCACTTTTCGTTCGGCGTGAATAAAAAACGACACAGCGATTAGGACGATAATTGTACCCCAGAAAATGAACGGTCGCTTCGAACGTTGTTTTCGGGGTTTTTCGTCCGATTTTTTCACGTCCCCGGTCGATGGTTCCCCGGTTTTTTCACCCGCTGCCACGGGCTGGTCCTCGGCGGATTTCACCTTGTGCTCCTTCCATAACGGGCGGGCCAAAACCACCCCTATTGCGCCCCATAAGACCAGCGGGCCCAGCATGCCGAACCGTCCGGCCAAAAACACGGTCACATGGTACCCGACAAAACCCAACAAAAAAACAGAATATAAAAGCGCAATGATTCCATACCACAAAAACACCCGGCCGTGCCGGTCATCGGAATGCGCAACCCGGCGGCCGATCGCCAACTCGACAAACCGCCGCTTGAGATAACCGAAAGCCCGCGACCGCAAATTGGGCAGACCAAGCTGACCGGCCAGCAAATAGTAACCGTCAAGTTTGATCAACGGATTAAGATTAAAAAGCGCAATGGCCAGCGAGACAGCGGCCACCAGAAAGGAAAATCGGTTAATCGGGGTATCCATCGCGGTAATCCGCCAGAGAAATATCGCACCGGCGGTGACCAGAAGCTGCACAAACAACCCGGCCAGCATTACCCGGGCCTTGTGTCTTTTCTCCGGCAACAGATAAGCGTCCGATAAATTGCAATACACGCACGGCTGGAAATATAACAGTAAAAACCCCATCTCGGTGACTTGTCCGCCATAATGCTTTAACGCTACCGCATGGCCGAATTCGTGAAACGTGGCGAGGACGAAAATCGCGGCCAGGATGCCGACAATCGACTCAACCCGGATGATTTCGCCAAAACTCAGAAAAAACGTGGCGCGGTTGGCGCCGGCCACCACCAGCGATAACCCGATCACCGCAAACGCCGAGATCATAAACTCCGCGGTGAACATCCAACGGGTGCGCCGTTCGATTTTCGCAATCAGCCGGTCGGGATTTATCGCGGCAATCCGCCACAACAAGATCCGGCCCCAAAGCGAACGCGGCGCCTGTCGTTTTTGCCGGGCAATGGCCGCCTCGGCGTAGATGCCCTCGAACAGGCAAAGCCGCTGCATCTTATGGAAAAACGCCTCGGGGGCGCCGGGAGGTAACTGCATCTCAAAGCGCGCGGCAAAGGCGGCCACCGCGGCCTCCACTGCCGTTTTACCGTCCATCCGGCTGATGAGGAAATATTCGGGCTCACGCAGATTGAAAAAACGCCCCGTAGCGGGGTCTTTGACTACATATACAGTCTGCCCGCCCACATTTTGCGGGCGGATAACCAGGTCGGGCCGCAACTTGAAATACTCGGGCATCCGTGCTCCGCGGCGTGATTGCCGAACTTATCGACAAATTACCCGCCAAAACTCATGCCGACAAGGATTATCTGGCCTGCGGGGTATTGACCTTGCGCCCGATTCGGGGTTTATTCGTTTCAACAACCCACCGGGGAGGTCTGGTGCATATCACGGTAATCGGCTTGGGACATACCGGTTTGGTGGCGGCCGCGGTCTTTGCCGAGGCGGGCCATCAAGTAATTGGCCACGATATCGAAAGTGAGAAATGCGCAATTATCCGGCGCGGTAATAGCCCATTCCATGAGCCGGGGCTTGAAGATATAATCGGCCGCGTCGTGCGGTCGGGGCTGCTGGTCATTGCCGACAACCTCGAAGAGTCACTGGCGCAGGCCGAGGTTATCTTCCTCGCGGTGGGGACCCCGGCGGCCAACGGTGATTCGCCCAACCTGGCCGAGTTCTGGTCGGCAGTCGGGCAGGTGGTCCCCGCGGCCCCGGAAAATGCCGTACTGGCCATAAAAAGCACACTCCCGGTGGGGATCACCGATGAGCTGATCTCGCGCTTTAAGTCGATTTGGCCGGGCGAGGCGCCGGTGGTGGTCGTACCGGAATTTTTGCGCCAGGGTTCGGCGGTGGCGGATTTCCGCCGGCCGGACCGCGTGGTCCTCGGTTCGCATTCACCGGAAGCGCTGGCCACCGTACGCCGCGTATATGATTTATTCGATTTGCCCGCCGAGGTATTCCACGAATGCACCCCGATGGCGGCGGAATTGATCAAACATGCGACAAACTGTTTTTTGGCAACCAAAATTTCCTTCGCCAACGAGCTGGCCAATCTTTGCGGACATCTGGGTGTGGATTATGAGGTTATCCGTCGCGGGCTGGCCGCCGACACGCGTATCGGTGCTGGTTTTATGCACGCCGGGCTGGGTTTCGGAGGGTCATGTTTTCCCAAGGACGTGGCGGCATTGATCGAAACGGGGCGCATGGCCGAATGCCGGTTGACTTTGCTGGAAACGGCGTTGGTCGCCAACCGCGCCCAGGTGAAACGGGTCGTCAACCTGACGCGGGATATGCTGGGCGAGCTCGAGGGGAAGAAAATCCTGCAATTGGGGCTGACCTATAAACCGGGCACTGACGACATTCGCGGTTCACTTTCCCTGGAATTGGCTTTCCTGCTCTCGCGGGCGGGAGCGGATCTGACCTGCTATGATCCCGCCTACCATCCAACAACTGTCGGCTCCGATAATCTCTTCGATCTGACTGATGATCCATTGGCCGCGGCTGTCGGGGCCGAATTGATTCTCATCGCCACCGACTGGCCACAGTTTGGCGACCTCCCCTGGCCGGAAATCGCCAAGTCCATGAGCGCGGCCAACTTGCTTGACGGCCGCAATATGCTCGACCCGCATAAACTCACTGCCGCCGGTTTTACCTACCGAGGTATCGGGCGGTAGGAAAGAATTATCCTCTCTTATCGAAGTTACCCGGGCGGCCAAACGGGTGTCTGATATCAAAAAATACGCGCCAGATTGTATCCGGACCTCGGCTACAGCTCGTTGGCCAACTCCACGATCCGCTTATAGGGGATCGCGATCCAGCTCTCGGCCTGCAAGGCGCCGTTGGCCAGACTGATCATGGAGACCTTGGCCGCGACTTCCTCATCCGGCGCCTCGTAGATATCCAAAAAATCGTACGGTCCCAACAGCCCGTAATGCGCGCGGAATTTGACCTCCGGGCATTTTTTCTTGACCTGTTTGAGCCATGCCCGCCCCAGCGAGGACCGGCTCTTGACCTGCTTGGTCATCTCCGGCGAGAGCTTGGTCATGAGAATGAATGTTTTCATCGCCGACTCCTTATTTATAAATGTGAAATTTGCATATTGTCGGTTACATCGGTCAACCCCGAGACGGAATTGCCGCCTCTTAAAAATAATACGAAAACCGGGCAATTACGTACATTATTATCTTATTGGGGCAAGGGCGAGATTACCACAAGAACCTCGCGACCTGTGTATTTGCTGGCAAATACCTGAGCGGTGGCTGGAATCCGCCCGGGTTTATTGCTATTATTACCGTTTATGATCGCGGGTAGAATAATGGACAAACGCAACAAGCGGCAAACCTTCAAACAAACCATCGGGTCGGGCATCCATAAGGGATTGAGTTCATACTGGATGCTCTGCAAAGTCATGATCCCGGTATATGTAATCATGACCGTGCTGGCGCAGACGCCAGTCTTGCCGTGGATCGCCGGCGTCTGCGCGCCGTTGATGAAATACCTGGGTTTGCCGGGGGATGCCGCCATGGCCCTGATTTTGGGCATGACGATCAATATCTATGCTTCAATTGCCGCGACTGTCGCGTTGAATCTCACGCCGCAGCAGATGACCATCGTCGGGGTAATCATCCTCGTTTCGCACAACAATATTATGGAAGGCGTCATCCTGCACAAGACCGGCGCCCCGGTGGGGTTTATCGTTCCCCTCCGCATCATCGTTTCGCTGGTCCTGGGCTGGCTGACAGCTACGGGATACGGCATGGTGGGATAAGCATGGAATTCCTGAGCACACCAGAATTCTGGACCGAACTGCTATGGGGCTTGTTCCGCTTGTTGCGTAAAGTGTTTTTGGTCCTGATGCCGATTGTGATTGCCCTCGAGTTTTTGCAGTCTACGAAGGTTTTTCCCTGGTTAATCGAACGCTTGCACCGCTGGGGCCGGTTCTTCGGGTATGAAAAGGAAGCGCTGTCCCCGCTATTGACCGGGATTGTTTTCGGGATCACCCTGGGCGCGGGCGTGTTGATCGCCGAGGCCAAAGCCCGTTCGCTCTCGCGCCGGCAGACATTGTTGATCGGCACGTTTCTCGGCATTTGTCACGCAATTTTCGAGGACACGCTGGTGTTTATGGCCATCGGGGCCAATGGGCTGGTGATGTTGGGCATGCGTATCCCGGCGGCGTTGTTTGCCGTATTCGTGCTTTCTCTGCTGCTGCGCTCCGATTGGTGGCCCGAGCGAAAAGCGGCATCCGGGGTAAAATGAAACGCTTTTGTTCACATTAATCTGATATGTGGTGTCGTTATGAGGGCTTATATTACATGGATACTCCGAATTGACCGGGGCAAACGGGGATTATTACACGGAGATATTACTATCCGGTGATGAAAAGCGACCCTAACGACAAGACAACCCCCGGCCTGGCCCAGACCGAGTATATCCTCACCGGGCGGCCCTACCGGACGATTATTCGGCTAGCCTGGCCGGCGATTACCTCGATGATGGCCCATACGGTGTTGACGATCACCGATGCGGCATGGGTGGGCCGGTTGGGCGCCGCGCCGATGGCCGCAGTGATCTCCAGTATGTTCGTCATCTGGATTGTCTGGTCGCTTTCCGAGGTGATCACCTCCGGCGCGGTGGCGCTTATCTCACGCAAGCTGGGGGCGAAAAACACCACCGATGCCGGCCATATCTCCGACCACGTTTTTCGATTTTCGATCTGGTTTTCCCTGGCCATAACCGCGTTGGGCCTCGCGTTCAGCCCGTGGGCATTTGAGATCATGGATAGCGCGCCGGAAGTCAAGAAGATCGGGATCGACTACCTGCGCATATTTTTTCTGGCCAGCCCGATGTTAATCGGCTGGGAACTGTTCAGCGCGCTCTACCGCGCGGCCGGCGATACCAAAACCCCATTCATCATTGCTGTATCCAGCACCGTGCTGAATATCGGGTTGGACCCGTTGTTGATCTTTGGAATCGGTCCCTTCCCGGAGTTGGGCGCGAAGGGTGCGGCGGTGGCCACGCTGATTTCCTATACCCTGGCCATGGCCGCTTATTTCATCGCCTTTCGCCGGCGCCCGTTACCCTTCGATTTTTGCCGGCGGTATTTTGTCCGGCCCGATTGGGGCATCGTTCGACGGGCGGTGAAAATCGGGCTGCCCATTTCGATGGCGGGGATCGTTTTCTCTATTGTCTATCTCTTTGTGAACCGGGTAGCCGCCTCGTTCGGCACCGAAGCCGTGGCCGCCCTCGGCGTCGGTAATCGTATTGAATCGATCAATTTCCTGATCGCCTTCGGCTTTTCGATGGCCGTGGCCACGTTGGTCGGTCAGAACCTTGGAGCCAAAAATCCGCAACGCGCCGAAACCCTGGCGTTCAAGACTGTCTGGCTGGTTTCGGGTTTCTGCGGCGTGACTTCGGTTTTGTTTTTTGTCTTTGCCCTGCCGATTGCCAAGTTTTTTAACGCCGATCCGGCCGTCTGGCCATACTGTGTCAGCTATTTGCAAATCCTCGCCCTTTCCCAGGTCCTCATGGGCTGGGAAATTGTTTTCGAGGGTGCATTTGCGGGGGCGGGTGATACCCTGCCGCCGATGATGGTTTCGATCGTCGGCTCGGTGGCGCGCGTTCCCCTGGCTTATGCCCTGGCCTTATGGCTGGGCTGGGGGATGGTGGGCATCTGGTGGACGATTACCCTGACCACAATTGTCAAGGCGTTCGTCCTTTATTTCTGGTTTCGCGCCGGGCACTGGAAGAAAAAAGAAGTATGAATTGTCCTGAAACAACCGAGTTGGCCACGGCAATCAAGCGTTGACCTCTGATGCCGAAAAGTATAACTATTCTATCGTGTTAACCTAAGGGGATGGATACTTGGGCAAAATCGGACTTGGGGTGGAAAGGACCACAATCTCATGGCGACCGGCTGGCTATATGATGAGGCGTTTTTAAAGCACGATACCGGGCCCCGACACCCGGAATCGGCGCGGCGGCTGCAGGCAATTGCGGCACAGCTGGAAAAAACCGGGCTGATAAAACACCTGACCCCGATTGCCGCCCGGCCCGCCGAAAAAGATGAAGTAATTCGGGTCCATTTTCCGTCTCACTGGGACCGTGTGCAAAAGGTTTGCCGGGATGGAGGCGGTCTTCTCGATGGCGACACCCCCGTATCAACCGGATCGTGGGACGCGGCCATACTGGCCGCCGGGGGGACCATTGCCGCGGTGGACGCCGTCCTGAGCGGCGAAGTAGCCAACGCGTTCGCCTGCGTCCGGCCGCCCGGCCATCACGCCGAACCAGAAATGTCCATGGGATTCTGCCTGTTCAACAACGTCGCCATCGCCGCCCGGCATTTGATCGACAAGTGCGGTTTGCAACGAGTATTGATCGCCGATTGGGACGCCCATCACGGCAACGGAACGCAATATGCATTCTATAAGGACCCGCAGGTTTTTTATTTTTCCATCCACCAATTCCCTTTCTATCCCGGTGAAGGCGCTGCTACCGAAACCGGCCAGGGTAAAGGAGAAGGGTTTACCCTGAATGTACCAATTCCCGGCGGGTCAGGCGATCGAGAGTTCCTGATGGGTTTTGCCGGGGGACTCCTCCCCGCCATGGAGAGTTTCCATCCGGAATTCGTGCTGCTGTCCGCCGGGTTCGATGCTCACCGTAACGACCCCTTGACCGGTCTGGGGGTGACGGATAATGGCTTTATCCAAGCGGGCTTGCTCATCAAAAGTGTGGCCGATCGTTTCTGCGGCGGCAAATGGGTAACCGTCCTGGAGGGCGGGTACGATCTGTACGCCCTAACTACGGGTGTGGAAAACCTGTTGCGCATCAAACTGGGAGAAATAACCGAACTGAAGGAATAATCCATGCCACGCTACGTGCGAATTGCGGTCAACGACCAACCCACCTGGGGGCTTTTGCGGAATGATAAAATTGAATCGCTGAATGGCCCGCCGTATGAGGGCGGACAGCCGGACGGCCGATTAATACCTTTTAAAAAAGCCAGACTTCTCGCGCCGGTGGCGCCATCGAAGATCATCTGCGTCGGGCTTAATTACGCCCTGCATGTCAAGGAAAGCCAATCGGCGACTAAAATCCCCGAGCAACCGGTATTGTACATGAAACCGCCGACGGCGGTTATCGGACCGGATGATGACATCGTTTATCCGCCGTCCTCTTCGCGCGTGGATTACGAGGCGGAACTGGCGGTGGTGATCGGCCGGACTGCCCGGCATGTTGCCGAGAACGATGCGGAATCGTTCATCTTTGGTTACACCTGCCTAAACGATGTCACCGCCCGTGACCTGCAGAAAAAAGACGGCCAATGGACCCGGGGCAAGGGTTTCGACACTTTCTGCCCGGTCGGGCCGTGGATCGAGACCGACCTTGACTGCCGTAATACGATGGTCGAATCATTCCTCAATGGTGAGAAGAAACAAGCGGGTAACACGGCGGACATGATCTTCCCCGTGCCGTTTCTGATCTCGTACATCAGTGATATCATGACGCTTCTGCCGGGTGATGTCATCTCTACCGGCACGCCGGAGGGGATCTCACCGATGCAACCGGGCGATACGATTGAGATTCGGGTAGCGGGGATCGGGTCGTTGACCAACAAAGTCGTCGCTGAGAGACCAGATTAAAACATGTCGACAAGTGTCAAGCGCCAGGGCGCTTGACCTACTCTCCAATTCCGTGTATTCTTTCCGGTAATGCACAACAATGAAGAACCATACTTCGGTTTCGAGCAGGGACCGATCCGGCCGCCAAGCGAGGCCGCTAGCTTGTTTATCCGGGTGACGCGGAACTGCCCGTGGAATAAGTGTACATTCTGCCCGGTTTATAAAGGCGCGAAATTCTCCCGGCGACCGGTCGCGCATGTCAAACGCGACATCGATGCGGTTTACCGGCACGTCGAAATGTTTCAGCGGATGGCCGATTCGTCCGGAACGGGCGACCGGGATGCCCTCGACTGCGGCCCTGAGGAGATGATGGCTCGGCAGGCGGCTTATCATTGGGTTTTCAACGGCGGAATGAAATCGGTTTTTTTACAGGATGCCAACAGCTTGATCATCAAACCGGCCGAGTTGGTGGAAATACTCCAGCACCTGAAATCGCGGTTTCCCCACATCGAACGGGTTACCTCTTATGCCCGCGCACAAACTGTCGCCCACCGCAAGGCCGACGAATTGCAGGCCATCGCCGATGCCGGGTTGAACCGCATTCATATCGGGTTGGAATCCGGGTCGGATAAACTCCTGCAATTGGTCCAAAAAGGCGTCACCAAAGAAGATCATATCAAAGCCGGGCTTAAAGTCCGCGAGGCGGGCATGGAACTCTCGGAGTATGTCATGCCCGGCCTGGGTGGACAGGCCGGGTCGACCGAACACGCCCGCGAGACGGCTGATGCGATCAATCAAATCAACCCCGATTTCATCCGCTTGCGCACGCTGGCCATTCCGCCGGGTATTCCGTTATTTGACGAATACCAAAACGGCAAATTCGATAAATGCACTGATGTCCAAATTGCCGGAGAAATCCTGTTGTTTTTACAAAACCTCGATGGTATCACCAGCAAGCTTAAAAGCGATCATATCCTTAATTTATTCGAGGACCTGGAAGGTACCTTGCCCGATGACCGGCAACGGCTGCTGGAGATGGTGCAGTCTTTTTTGGCGATGGACCCCGAACGGCAGCGCATATACCAGGTCGGACGGCGGCTGGGAGTTTTTCACGGGATCGCGGATATGGACCGCCCGCGCCTGCTGGCGCGCGCCGAACGGGCTTGTCGCCAATGGCAGGTCACCGCGGAGAATGTCGACCGGGTTACCGATGAGTTGATGACGCGGTTTGTATGAATGGACCCGCCATAGCGGCTCAATCGAGAGCAATGCCTGGTAAGTTCAGGATTTCATCATGAGTTGCTCAAGAGCATCATCGTAGTGCGGCAGGACGTTCCTCCATAAGAAACGAGCGGCTATTTTGGCAAGGCATTGAGGATAATTGCCCCAGAGGTCGTCGCGGGTCCGGCGCTCGGCCAAATCGATCAGTCGGTTCGCCAACTCCTCCACCGAACTGTCATAGAAAAACTCGCCGGTTGACGCCGGCTCCTCATCACCGATAATTTCCGGATAGGACAGCCGCCGGGGCAAGAGCGGATAAGCACCGGCGGCGATGGCCTCAACTACACTGATCCCGAAAAACTCATGCCGGGCGGTGGAAACAAAAACATCGGCCTCCAACAATGCCGCAATATACTCCTCGCGCGTTGGCTGAAATCCCCAGCGGGCAATTTCTTCGGCGAAGTAATCTTTGGCCCAGGCAAATACCGGCGGCGTTTCCGCGAATTGCTGCCCGATAACACCAAGCCGGAATTTAATGCGGCGTTGTTTGAGAATCTTTAACGCCGAGAAAAAATCTTCCGGGTTTTTATCATGTTCCCAGCGGGCGGCCCAGAGGATGTGTAGCGGTCCGGGTTTCCGCCCGCCACGGGTGGGGAAATTTTCGATCCCCGGTGAGTAAGCGCACGACTTGTCGCGAATTTTTTCAATAGTTTCCAGCGGTTGATAATCGGGCATGCGACGCAGAAATATTTCCATGGCGTCCAAAAATGATGTCTGGTGGAACTCGGAATTAAACCAGACCGCTGAGGCCGCTAATGCCGTGGTCAGATTGGTCATCGCAAAATGGTAGTCGCGTTCATGCTCGGCGCGCACGGGATAGGTCAGTTGGTTTTCATGAAAATAGACCACGGACGGCAAGCCCCGGATTCGCTCATCCACCAGCCCGATAAACTCGGCCAGGTTGAGCATATCCGAACAAAATATCATATCCCAGGATTCGCCACATTTTATCCGGCGTTCGACCTCGGCGGCGAAAGTGATCGCCGCGTGCCGCATGCGCCATTTCCATTTGGTTGCCGGAAGAGTCAGCACCGTCCAGGTATGGCAACTGCGTTTCGACCAACCGTCTAAAAACGCCCGGTGGCTGCCGCCGTAGTATGGTTCGAGTGCGAGGATATTCATTTGTTATCCCTCGCGTTGCAATTTGAATAATATGACCGCTTACGGCAAGTTAATATGAATGCAGAACAGGTAAATAGGAGAGTGTCGGGTTTCTTATCTTCGCTGCGCTCAGCACGGAATCCGATCTACCGGCTCAATCGTAAAACCACTCCAACCGGCGCAATTCGGGAACTTCACGACTTCATTCGTCAGCAAGATCATCAAGTTCTTCGGCCAACTCCTCAATGCCTGCGGCTTCTTCCTCAAGCCCCTCGGCCAGGGTCTCCAGCTTTTCGGCTTCATCTTCCAGGTCGCGTTCCAAATCATCGAATTCGTAATCGGTGAGAAATGCGCGTATGACGCCGCTGACCGCGGTCACCCCCAGTTCACCACCACGCAAGCCGATTTTCGCGGCGTCCGCGACGAGCTGCTGCATATGTTCATAATACTCTTCAAGTAACTCGTCGGCTTCATCGTCGGTTTTGATCCGGCGGCCGTTGATATACAACTTGTAATCCGCCGTAATCTCGATTCTTTCATGCCGTCGACCATCACACCTGATGCACAATGTCCCGTCATCATCAAAATCGGTTGAGGTGTTAGACAGATAATAACGAGTGTCACATGATTTGTGCCGGCGTTCGTCCATGGCCCCGGCAGCCCCCGCCAGGGAAACGATAAACAAGCCGGTCAACAATATGGTAATCGTAGCTTTCATTTGGCAATCTCCCATTTTCGCTAGCTTACGAGCGAGGGTTCACCGAAGTTTCATTTTTCAAGAACAAATCCGGGCCAATTTGCCACACTCGGCGCCTCGGAGGTGATTGACGGCTATGGTGTTAGCCGGGCAATCAGGTCGGCGAATCCCGGAAATCGGTCGATCAATTCCTGCCGCTCACCCGGCTCATAATCGGCGTAGTCAAAACCGGGCGCCATGGTCGTGCCCAACAGCGCGTACGTCCCACCATTTCGCAGTACCGACCCCTGCCAGACCCCGCGCGGTATCCGCACCTGCACACGTTCCCCGGCCTGCAGGTGATGACCAAGTGTCACCAACTCGACCTGACCCGACGGATGCAGTTGCAGCATCACCACCGGATCGCCCAGGTGAAAATAGTAGATTTCGTCGGTCGGCAGACGGTGGAGCATCGATTGGGTATCGGGAGTCAGGAGATACAGAATCGAGGTGTACAGCGATTTCTCCGATTTGTATCGCTCCGGCAGGGCCTCGGCTTTAATTGTCTCCTCCGCGCGCGAGGTCTCCACAAAATACCCGCCCTCCGGCTCCAGCGGCTTCATCTTGAACATTTCGATTATCTGCTCGGCGGTTAACATTTTCGACTCCGTGTCCCTCAAGGGGCGCCAGACGGTCCATCGCTTTTCCCGTTTATGGTAACAGCATTGCCCGACTCCGGCCATAAAAAAAAGCCCCGCCGATTCGGCGGGGCTTTATGGTATTTCGAATCAGGCGCGGCATTTCGGCCGCTTTGGATTCTCGCTTAGAGTTTGGCCAATTCCTGTTCCAACTGCGTGACCATCTCGTCTACCTGATCAATGACCGCCTGGAACGTCTCGGGTTGGGTGAGATCGACACCGGCCGTTTTCAAAAGCTCCATCGGATAGTCGCTGCCACCGGATTTCAGCAGGGTCATGTAGCGTTCCAGCGCCGCCTCGCGGGTTTTCTTGTCCTTCGCGGTGATATCCGTCACCAGTTTGGCCGAGGAGGCAAAACAGGTCGCGTATTTGTATACGTAATACGGTGAATTATAGAAATGGCTGATCCGCGACCAGGTCGAGCCGTACAGATCATCAAACTCCACCGCCTCGCCGTGATAGTCTTTCCACAGGCCGGTATATAACTCATCGAGCACATCGGCGGTGATCGGTTGCCCCTGCTCGGCCAACTGGTGGGCCTGCCATTCGAAATCGGCAAACATCACTTGGGTGTAGAACGTGCCCACGATGTTGTCGATCGCCTGCTGCAACAGCGCCACCCGCTCTTTGGGATCCTCACTCTTCTCAAACATGTAATCCAAAAAGAGTGCTTCATTCAACGTAGATGCCACCTCGGCGACAAAGATGGTGTAGTCTGCCGTGGCAAACGGCTGGTTTTCATTGGAAAGCAGCGTGTGCATCGTATGGCCGACTTCGTGGGCCACGGTAAAGACATCGCTCAGCGTTTCATTGTAATTCAACAACATGTAAGGATGCACGCCGTACACTCCGGCCGAGAAGGCGCCGCTACGCTTGCCTTCGTTTTCATAGACGTCGATCCAGCCACCGGCGAACGCCTGTTTCATTTTTTCCTGGTAGTCCTTGCCCAGCGGTTTGACCGACTCGACAATCCAGCCGGTGATTTCGTCGTAATCATACTGTTTATCGAAATCAACCACCGGGATGGAACCATCATAGCCATGATAAGTTTCCAGGCCCAGTGCTTCCTTGCGCAGCTTATAATACCGATGGACCGGCGCCGTGCCGGCTTTGACCATGCTCACCAGGTTTTCAAACACTTCGATCGGGACATTGTCGCCGTCCAGCGCGGCCTCCAGGGTAGAACCGTAATTGCGGGCCTGCGCTGAACCCCAATCACGTTGCAGGACACTGTTGTATATCGCCGAATAGGTGTTGGCGTTGGCCCGGAAAATACCGTAGAAATTCTCAAACGCCGTGGCGCGGTCGGCCTGGTTGCGGTTGGTCGACAGGATATTGTAATACTGCCCCGGGGTCACCGTCACCGTATCGCCGCTGGAAATGACAACTTCGGGGAACGTGATATCGGAAGTGGACAATTCGCGATAAATCGAACCCGGCGTACCCCGGAACTGACTGAAATACGAGAGCAGTTGTTCTTTTTCCTCATCAAGCACGTGTTCCTGCTGGCGATAGAGATCCTCGATGCTGTACCGATACGGGGCCAGCACGGGAGTTTCATTCAGCCATTTCTCCGTTGTTTCCCAGGGAATGGCCAGCAGTTCCGGATTGAACCAGGCGGTGGCCACGCCGAATTTGGCAAAGAGGATTTGTACCTGCTGCAGTTTGGCAGACATTTCGTTGTCGCGGGTGTCGGTAACGCTCCCGAGCGCCGGATACCGGTAGACTTTATAAGCCAGCATGCCCAACGAATCACTCAATTGATAGGCATACAGCAAGTGTTCCGCGCCCTGGGCCAGCGTGCCCTGCAGGTCCGCATAGCGGTCCATAATTGTTTCTAGTTCGGTCAGACCTGTGGCCCAAGTCTCCCAATCCGGGTAGATGTCGTTGAGGTTCCATTTGTACTTGTCCGGGATATCATCCCGCACCAGCGTGTTCGGCTTGGCCAGAACACCGGTCGCCAAAGCCACCACCAGTACCAGGGTGACCAGCGCGACAATCACCGGGAACCGTTGGTTGAATTGCTGCATGTTTCATGCTCCTTTTTTTAAACGGCGTTTGGTCATCGTTTGTCCAACGGGGTCGGAAACATATCGCTATTTAGTGGGTTTGTCAACCGACCCACCCATGCGGTTGACAATTAATGGAAAACCCATTGGGTTTTATGAGGATATCCTCCGGGGCTGGGCAAGTGAATGCAACGGTGATGGTTACAATTCAAATTCGTCCAATTTTTCCATCGTATCCGGATTGATCACCTCGCAGGTGACCGACTTGCCGTTGACATGAAACAGCACCAGGGCGTTTTGCGTGGTGAACGAGTGCAGGTTGGCCATCCACGGTGTCTCCTCACGGCCGTAGTACGGCGCGCCGGCGGCGCCATTATTTATCTGCCACAGTGGGCGCAACTTCTGCAGTTTTCGGTAAGGATAATCCGCGGGATACATCGTCATCCGCTTGTCGATACGCAACAGACTGTAATTGTGTTCATCGCCGGTCAACACCGCGTTTACTTTGGTGGAATGATTCATCAACAAATCCAAAATCTCATCACGGCGTTCAATAATACCTTTCTCGACCGGCTCCCCGGCGATCACCGGCCGCACGCTGTTGTCTCCGTCATACCACATATCGTCATCAACATGCCCGCCGTTGGGAAACAAGGGCGTATGAATCGTGATGAAGACATGATCGATATCCCGGTCGGTCTCCAGTGCCGCCAGTGTGGTTTTTAACCAGGCGAGTTGATTGTCCATTACATAACCGTGGGGGTTACCGCCGGTTTGGGCCCGATAAGTCGAGGTCGCATACCAGTAGTTGGAGTTTAACACGACCATCGCCACATTATCATAGGTATAATAAAACACCGTCTCGTCATAGGGGGGGAAATTCATCCGGTGTGGATCGGGATCGTACGGGGCGCCATCCTCACTTTCGGGACCGTTGCGCGGATTCACGAAATTCCGGGCGAAAGTAATTTCCATGGAAACAGAATCAAAGGGAAACTTGTCGATCCGCGCCCGCGGCCTTTTTGCGCCAAACTGATACATGAGGATTTCGTGATTGCCGCAACCGGCCACCAGGGGAACGTAATGGGCAAACGGTTCGATCGCGCGCTTGAAGTTGGCATACTCCAGTAGAATCTCACCTTGGCCGGAGGTATACCCGTCGATCAAATCACCAGTGAACTGGATAAACCGCACCGCTGCTGCTGCGGAATATACGCCGATGCGTTTTATAATGTAGGCGTTGGTTCCCCAGATATCCCGCTCCCCGCCGCCGTAGTTACTGCGGCAATCGGAGGCATAGGCGAAGGTAAACGGCAACCGCGAACCGGGAGTGGGCGCGGTGTGAAACGAATAAGTGTCCCGGTATTTACCATAGACAATTGAATAGGCATACTCGGTGTTCGGCTGAAGACCATCAACCGTGATCTCGTGATGGGTTACCGGGTTTTCGTCGGTAAATGTTTTTCCATCCACGATGACGCGGGCGCTGGTGGCATAATTAGTCTCAAACGACACCACCGCGCCCTGGTGGGTGACTAGGTTGATCAACGGCCCCTCGATAACCGAGGTATCCACCACAAACGGCCCGGCCCCGGCAATCATAATCTTACCATCATACAATATATATCCGCGCTGACTTACAATACGGTAACCGAGGCGGACTTGCCCCGTTTCGTGCCAGTTGGTAAAATCGTACAGCCCCGACAGTTCCTTTTTGATATTTACTTCGGCGACACCCTCGGTGATCCTGGCCGATGCGGCGAATACGGGGTACGAATGCCTGGTTTTATCGGGAGCTTCAATCAAGCCAAAATACAGCTTGCCGCTCAACTCCGGATTCTTAAAATCAAAAGTCACGCCACTGTCGTTTCCGGTTGGGCTTGTCCGCAACTGGTCCAGCGTGTAGGGCCCTTTTTTCTCGAAAAGCACTAGTTTTTTACCCGTGCTGTCGGTAAAGACAAGTTGGCCGTTTTCCACGGCAAGGTTGGTATGAACCTGGGGAATCTCCGGCAATCCGTCGGCCTGGACCGTTCTGCCGTGGAACGAATAACCGACGGTTATAAACAACATGGTCAGCAGCAAACTGGTGATTTTGGTCATCCGGGGCATAAAACGCTCCCTTCGTTGTTTAGCTAAGTGGTTCAGACACCGACGCAGCCGAAATTCATTCAGTGGTTTTTTCTTTTAATCCGGCAATTTGCTCGACGAGCTTTTGATAACCCTCCCTTACCCGACTCCTACATGGGGAGTATAATATACCGTCGCGCGGCAGTCAAAGCGGGATACCATGCAGGAAACTTGATTTCTCATCGGCAAGGGAGTCGAAGATGCTTGTTCTCCTCCGATGCACAAGGTAATTTTATCTCGATGAAACGGAATTACCCGGTTGGCGGCGAATCTTCGGCGCGATTGCCCTTGTTTTTACTGGGGGCTGCCGTTTTGGGCCTGCCCTTCTTGTATTCGAGCCGGACCCTCGATCCGACCCTCCTGCCGCGTTTTATCGCGCTGGCTGCTGTGTTGCTCGTTTGTCTCCTATTCTTTATCCGGCGTTACTGGCTGTTTTCACGCGTTTTACCGGCCGGGCTGCACCGCCGGGTGTTGATCCTGGCAATGTGCGGTTACCTGCTTTTCACCGCGGTGTCCATTTTCCAGGCCGCCAACGCCGCCGAGGCAGTGTTTGAATTTTTGAAAATCTGTCTCTGGGCGGGTGGGTTTTTCATCTTTATCTTTATTCTCTATAAAAATCGTTCGGCGATCACACTCTTATGCCGTCTAATTGCCATCGCCACGGGAGGGCTTTCGATTATTGCTCTCGCCCAGTACAGTGGGTTGGCCTTTGCCACCATTCCCGGCAATGGGCCGTTGTACGCCACGATGGCTAATAAAAACCAATTGGCCGCCGTGTTGTGTTTAATGTTCCCGTTTACGCTATATGCCGTTTTCCATGGCGGTACGGTATGGCGGATTGTAACGGCGGCAGCGGTGGTCCTTTCGGTGGCGGTCATCGTCCTGAGTAACACGCGCGCGGCATGGGTAGCAATCCTGGCCGCCACGCCGGCGGCGATAATTGTATTTCTCGTCTGTGCCCGCAGGACCCGCGAGTTGCGCGGACAATTAACCGCCCACTGGAAAAAGATTTTAATACCGGCCGCCGGACTGGTCCTTGCGGTAGTTATCTTTTCCAGTCCACTGCTCAGAAAAAGCGGCCAGCAAAGCGTCCCGGAGCGTTTGCATTCCATTGTAACCATGAGCGACCGGTCCACGCACGAACGGCTGGCCCTCTGGGAAAAATCACTGGATATGTTTGCCGACCATCCGCTTTTCGGCGTCGGTCCGGGCAACTGGAAACTGAACATTCCGCGGTACGGGACCGATGATCTGCACACGAAATCGGGAATTATGTTTTACCAGCGGCCGCACAACGATTATCTCTGGGTGCTCACCGAGTCGGGCATTTTCGCTCTGGTTTGTTATGTGGTTATCTTCGCAGCGGCGTTGATCTGCTGCATCCGAGTCGCGTATTCCGGCACGGATCGGCATGATGTTATCCTTGCCGTCCTGATGGTCTTCGGCCTGATCGCCTACCTGGCCCTTGGTTTTTTCAGTTTTCCCAAGGAACGTATTTCTCACTTGTTATTAAGCTCGCTGATGCTCGGCATGGTCCTGATCATTCATTCGCGAACGTTCCCTCGGGCGGGGGCGCTGCCACGGGGAATGATGCTGTCAATTGGCTTTGGCCTGTTCTTGTGTTGCACCGGCGGCCTGATCGTGGGAGCGATACGCCTTAACGCGGAGATTCATACCAAAAACGCGCTGGCCGCGCGGTTGGCCGGCGACTGGCCCACGGTGATCGACGAAATCGACCGCGCCGCCTCTTCATTGGCGCCGCTTGACCCAACATCAACGCCACTGGCCTGGTATCGCGGCGCGGCGAATTTTTCACTGGGTCGCATTGATGAGGCGCTCGTCGATTTGACCGCCGCCTATCGAGCCAACCCCAATCATATTCATGTTTTGAATAACATCGCCGCATGTTATGCCCGGAAAAACGAGCACGAACAAGCGATCAAATACTACCATGAAGCATTGGCACTGTTTCCCTCATTCGAGGAAACGCTCATCAACCTCGCCGCAACGTACTACAACGCCGGGCGATACGACGAAGCACTGGCCGAGATCCAAAAAATCGACAGCCAGACCACCGATTCCCGCTATCAATTATATCTGGAGAAAATCCAACGAAAGCTTAATGAACGGTAAGTCGGGTCCCGGAGTGCCCCGCCGCAGGCGGGGGACGGAGAAACCCAACAATATAATCTTTGACTAAACCACCCCCGGCTGGACTCGAACCAGCTACCCTCGGCTTAGAAGGCCGATGCTCTATCCAAATGAGCTACGGGGGCTTTTCTCGCCAAGCATAATACGGTCCGGCGGCGGGGATGATCAAGTGGAAATCGCCGCCATTGCATGCGGAATACCTGAAACGCAATGCGGGGCAACAAGTTGATTAGAAACGTAAGATGGATTCCAATTGCAATTGAAGGGGCAGACGTGAACACCTACCGCCCACGGCCTTTTGACGTCATTCAAGGGGAAGACTGGACAGTATGATCTGAAATTATTTTGACTATATTTTCGGCCATCAGGTACAATTCCTCCACTTTAGTCAGATTCTCTGGACTTTTATCATCCATTTCATAATCCGCAGTTCTTCGATAGCCCTGCAACTCACCTAGATCATCGGCCAGTTCACTTATTTCAATATCCGGAGCAGCGGCCAAGTATTTCTTGACCAAAGTGTGATCCTTTGAGCCATGGAGGATCTTCTTATTAAGGATTTTTTCTGCGTAATTTCTTGCAGTCAAAAAGGATGCGTAATATGAACGATTAACCGCGGTTCTCAAGCTGGCCGGGCCCCTGACATTACATAGGTACTCGGCAACTTTTAAAAATTCACTCGGATGCATTAATCAATCGATATCATACATTAATCGAATCATGAGCCGTTTGGTTACCGGCACATTTCGGACCCAGAAACGACGATACTTCTTCCGGGCAGCTGTTATGTCATCCAATGATCCTTCAGTGATGAATCTTACCGACAGCCATGATTCGTCACATTCGGGATCGGTTACAAATTCAGTTTTCAAATTTCGTGGATTCGGGAAAAACTCATTCACTTTCTTATGTGCAAGGTCTAAATATTTCAATAACCCATTGCGAAGCGCAAAGGCCAATACATCATCAGGAATTGCATAACCAATAGCTTTAGCCCATAAACGAAAGCGTTCACGCTGCTGCATATGTTTTCGCCAATGATGCTGAAGCCGAACGTACAAATTAAATGGGGTAGTATCCGCGTACTCGGCTTTTTCGTCTCTTAAATAATCCATCTCTTGGATAGGAATCGCACGAATCGCTCCGCACAAAGAATCGCTTGGTTCGATATTCTCAGGTTTTATGAAACCATCAAGAGTGTGATACTGCTCAGGAGGTTCATGTCCTATGGTCCTCTCCCAATTTATATTGGAGATAAATTTTTCCGGTCTGAACGATAGTCCGCCTACAATAATAGTCCCTGCCAGTTGGCCGCTTTGTCTGTAGGCTTTCCTTTCTAACCAATCCCAATTCGCGAGTTTCCCGCCAGATTCTGACGTTGGTGAACATTGCCTACGCATAACGACCGGCGAAGGAGTATCCCATTTCAGCAGCAATGCTTCGTTTTCAGCCATCTTTCCGCTCCCAGATTTCGTGCATTTTTGCACTGGTTACGGAGTCAAACCCTCTTACAATCCATTCGTGCCCTATGTCAAAAAAATCAAAAGCTCCCTGGATATACTCCGAGAGAGGGCGCCCTCGCGCCGTCAAGTCGAGACGCAATATTGGACGTCCATCTGATCTCCGTATACCAGGGTCGAAACTTATGTGTAAGCGACCTATCGGATTTCCATCGTTATCCGGGATGATAAAACTCGAGCCAAGCCTTACATGCTCCACCTCGGGCAAAAAATCGCCTTTATTTTTTGGCGCAATTAAGGTTATAACATCGCCGATATCGTTATAGCAATCCCATCCCTCCCCTTTAGGGATTTGATTTATATAGGTAACCTCGCATTGATTTGGCACAATCTGTCCAATTTTTTCTTCCAGCAGGAATTTCTCAAATTTCCCAAGATTTTCCTTGAAACACTCAAGTACGTGTTCGAAATGCGGATATTTTTGGCCTTCGTCCCCCTTGCGCCAATTCTGAATAAAACGATCCTTCTGAATTTGTATCAAGCTGGTTCCGTCGTCATTCCGGTACCAATGGCGGATGGGCGCAGATGTAAGAGACCCCACGTGTTTAGCAAATTCATCACCCTCACTGCCGTCGAATCCCTCCATCACCGGATTTATTGGCGGATGTTCCTCTGAATGGGGGAATTCGCCCTTTATCACGGACCAAAATGCGCCCATTTCGGGAGTGCACAATCGCTCTAGGGGCGCAAACTGTAACGATAGTACAACTTCATTAACTGGCGGTTTATTAAAATCGGGTAAATCTCCGCGCATATCCAACCCTCTTTGGATGCAAGACTCTCTGTACTCTTATCGGTCTTACAAGTGACCGATGAAATGGTTTCCCTCTCAATAGGCTCCCTCAGTTATGGATTACAACATATTTTTGCATGCCTGTCAACGGACTTTTGCCCAAATTGCCATAAGGTGATCCATCATCTGGGCAATTCCAAATTTATATACGAATTCAAGCGCGAATATGTTGTATTGCGTCGCCCTAACTCTATGCAAATTAATCAATTAAGCATCCCCAGCCAGTCGCCGAACAAAAAGCGCATCCGACCGACCAACAGGGAGATACGGGCCATTACCGTGTAGCCGAAACCCGCGCCGAAAGTGACCATCAACAGGTAAATGCCCACGCGTGAGGCCACGCCGAAGGCGCCCTTGTGCTCCTTAGAGAAGAAGAAATATATGATCCCGCAGAAAACCCCAAGGAAGATAATCACCGCCGAGATCGAATCCATGGTCAGGAAGCTCCCGTCGGCACCGTACACCGCCAGCGGGTTGATCGTATTAAAAATCTGCGCGATAAAATCCGAGCGGAGGTAGCGGACAAAATTGAGTCCCGCCGTGGTGCCGACAATAAAGGCCAGCGACCAGCGGGAGAGCCAGCCGACTTTCGACGACAGCCGTAACAGCAGAATCAAGCCCAAAATCAGCGGGATAAGATACCAGTAGTTCGGTTCGGCATCGGCCACCGAGGGCAAAAACGGCCGGATCAGCGGGGGATACAACTGCCCGATCAAATTGGGGATCAGCGTGGTCCAGAATCCCATACACATCCAGTAGGAGGCGGAAATCCCGACAAAGAGGTGCTCCGCGAACTTATAGAACGGGTTGTCCTGGTACAGGAAACTCATGATGCACAGGGTCAGGAACGCCCCGAAGGTGATGTAAAAACCCTCGAGTAACCCGGAATCGCGCGCGACCATCGAGATGACAAACGCCAAAAACAGCGTGAGAAGCCCGACTGAATATATAATCGCCCTGCGTGACATCGCTTATTCCGCCTGCGCCTTTCGTCGCCGTTCGATGAAAAAGGTCACGTTGCCGATAATGATAAAGAGCATGATCACGATATGCGCCACCGCCTGCGGCCCCATCATCTCCAGCCCACCGTGCCACAGTTCATCGAAACCGGGATAGACCTTGATCATTTCCGATTCATATTCGGCCGCGCCCTTGATCCCGCCCATCATGCCCAGCATCTGGTTGGGGTAATACGGGTACAACAGCGGGGCGGAGACCGCGGTCACCCCGCCGATCACCGGAATATTTCCCGGGTCGCCGGCGAACAGGATCCACTCTTTCAAACCGGGGAAGCCGCCGCCGAAAGCGGCGATCAAGTCCATGTTTTTCAGGTTGCGGACATCACGCATCATCGGAATATCGTCGATCCGTGTACCGTTGACGTCGGTGGTGTACATTTTTTTCATGTCGGTGATAATCACATTGATCAAGCCCTGGTTGCCCGCCTTGTACCCCAGATGGACATAATCCTCACCGTAGACTTTCTCCGGAAAATATTTAAGGATAATCCGGTCGATTGTTTCGTCGGCGAGATTCTGCCCCGTACCCCACAGCGCCATGATATACAGCTTATGGTTACGCTTGCAGCAGTGATAGAGGATGGCATCGACCATCGGCTGCTGTTCGGGAATGGTGGAGGGGTCGTAATCCAGCGAGATCAATACCCGCGAACCCTCGGGCAGCGTTTCGATCTTATCGAAGACCTTCTGCACGATCGGTGAAATCCGCTCGGGGAAGACGACATGAAACAACAAGGGGATAATCACCGACAAGGCGATAAACAGAAAAATAATCCGCCGGTCGATTTTCTTGATGGTATCGAAAAACGCCATGGCTTTAATCGTTATCCTGTCCGAGATATGTCCGCTCGATGCCCAGGATCACCCGTAACGACATCGAGATCACCCCCAGTGAAATACCGATAATAATCGCCCGCTGGCCCGCGAGGTTGGGCACGGCCATGATCCAGTTGGCCAGGTTGGGTACATGGAAAAACGATAGCGCATCGGGCATCCAGACGGTGGCATAATGTCCCGCCGGGGTGCGCCCCAGCAGGATGACAAAGGCCGTGATCAGCAAAATCGTTGCTTCCTTGTTCTTGGCCCGAAACGCGCGATACGACGCCGACGCCACAAAAAAGGCCAGCAGCGCGTACATCGTCGCTTTCAGCGGAGTGAAAACGTAGAGGAAAAAGTCCTGGAACACCGAGCCGGAGGCGGTGATATTGCCCTCCCAGCCGCCGGGATTGCCGATTTTAAACAACCCCGCCCAGAGCATGACAAAAAACCCGATGAGCGTGATCATCGAGAAGAACCAGTCCTTGCCGCGCCGGTCCTCGACCCCGCCCATCGCGAAGAAAGGGAACCCGACGATCAGCTTCATCAACCAGAACCCACCCTGCTTTTTGGTCTCCGAAAAATAAATCTTCAATCCGCGGAAAAACCGCCCGCCATGAATCCGCACCAGGTTGCCGCCGCCGAGGAAGAACGCGAAAACCGCGATAATATCGAAATACAAGCTGAAATTCTCGCCCAGCCGCCCGAAGGGGTTGTGCGGGATGAAGGCCGCGATAATCAGCACCGCGCCGACCGTGAATGTAATAAGTAGTGGTACCTGGCGTTTCATATTTTCGCCTATTGATTCAGCTTAAATAGATCGCGCACCCACTCCCCGGCGGTGGTGGCGGTCTCAAAATTAAATAACGATCCAATTGTTAACAGTCCCACACCGGCTAAAATCGCGAGCATGGCAATCATCTTGCCTACGTCCTGACCCTTTAGCGATCCCAACTGTCGCGGCTCGTGCGAGAGGTAGGCCGAGGCGGCGAAGAGTTCTTCGCCGATCAACGTATAATCACAGGCCGCCACGAAAAACGGCAACTGCGCGGGCATCGCAGTGCCGGCGATCTGAATCGCCCCAATGGAATGGCCGGTCTCGGCCATAATCAGCGATTCGGCGAAAAACGCGCCCAGATAAAAACATGTTGCCGGTTTCTCGCGGACCATGATACCGTCAACCGCAGCAACATACCCGAACTGTTCGTCGGTGACATACTGGACGAGATCATCGGAATAGGCGTCGGGCCGGCCGGCTGAGAGATAGGCCTCCTTGATCGACTCACGCGCGGTGGTCATCACGATCGAGCGCGCAGTCGGCACGTATAATTTGGAGTCATATTCGGCGATTGTCCGGGCGATTCGGCCGAGGATGGTGATCCCGGCGATGGTCTGCACGTCGTCCATGTCCTGAATACCGGGGATAAACAAAATCGGTCGGCCCATCTCGGTGGCTCGCCCGATCGCCTCATCGACCGCCTCCAGCCCGGCGATTTTGCGGATAAACAGCTTTTTTCCCTTTTTGGCCGAGGTAATGAAATACCCGATAAATAGCGAGATGATCCCGCCGATGATAAACAAATTCAGGATATTAAGATTAAACCATTGCGCGGAAGACCGGACCGGGCCAATTACCGCGGATGAGGCGGACACGCCGGCGGCCTGGGTCTCAACTTTATAGTAATAATCGGTACCCGGTTCGGTCGAAGCGTCAACATAACGTGTTTCTCCGGCGGCAGAGAAACCCGCCTCACGAAACGGGCCGTCACGCGATTCGGTGCGCAGCACCCGGTATCCGGTAACAAAACCCTTTCCGGGCCGGTCATCGGGAGAAAGCTCCCAGAAAACAGTGATTGAATACCCTTCATCGGAGGGAGTGTCTTTGGCGTCGGCATTAATCGGCGCCGCCGGATATCGCGCGGTTGTAATCTGCAGAAAACCCGCCGGATCGACGGTCAACGAATCAGCTATCGTTGAATCTGATTCTTGTGCGGCTGCTCCGGTGACGAATAAAAATATCGCCACCCAAGCAAGCAAACAGCCCTTTAATCTACGTGGAATCGCCATCATCGCGGAGTCAATACGTCACCAAACTATTTTGGACAACAAATGCTCGGCTCGTCCCCGGTTTTAGCTTATTTTTGGTTAATGAATCAATCCCAGCCAGGAACCCATTAAATAATCCATGCGACCGATCAATAACGACATCCGGCTCATTACCGTATAACCAAACGACGCGCCGAAAGTGAGCATCAAGGTCCAGATCCCGATCTTGGCCACGCCGCCGAATGCGCCCTTGTGTTCCTTGGAAAAATAAAAATAAATCAAGCCGGAGAGCGTGCCCACCACCAGCAATCCCTGGGATATCGTGGCCCACCAGTCCAGATTACCGGCGGCATCATAGCGCTGCAACGGCCCGGCGCAGGCGCCCAACTGAATGATCCCATTCGAGACGAAGTAGTTGATGAAATACAGTCCCGCCGTGGCGCCGACGACCACCGCCAGCGGCCAACGCGAAATCCACCCGGCCTTGGGAATCAACCGCATCAACATCATAATGCCCAGGGCTCCGCCGACTAACATCATCCACCGGTCATCCCAGCCGGCGCCTTGCACAAACGTGGTATTATATGCGGCCTGGATCCCGACGAAGAGCTTGGAATACATGTTCTGCCAGAACAGTGAGACAAACCAATACCCCGCGGAAATCCCCACAAACGCGGCCTCGGAAAACTTGTAGTATGGGTTGTCTTTATAAAGAAATGAAAAGATGCCGATGGTGAAAAATGCCCCCATGGTCACCGCAAACCCGCGCGAGGCGGCCAGAATGGCGAAAACCGCGATGCCCACGGCAACGACTATATACCCGATTATCTTGTTGTTCATGACGTTTGTTTCCGTTTTCCGCTGGCAAAGTAGGCCACGTTACCCACGATAATAAAGAAAATCACGATAACATGGGCAAACGACTGCGATAACATGAATTTCGTGGCTTTGCCGAGCGTGCCGGTCAGCTCCTCGAATTCCGAGGCGCCTTTCAAGCCGCCCATTACTCCCCTCAATTGCCCGGCTCCATAGTAAGGATAAACCAACGGCGTCTGCACCGCCGTGGTCCCGCCGAATAATCTGAGCCCGAAACGGTCGACGCCGAATTGCACCCATTCATAAATGCCGGGATACCCGGCGGAAATGTTGATTGCAAAATCAATATTATTGAAATTCTGCACGCCCTGCATCAGCGGCAACTCTTCAATCGGGGTGCCCCGGTAATCGCGCGGGAACGCCGCGGGGATTGAGGAACCCATCCGCTGAATGATCAACTCGTTGCCGGCCTGGAAGCCGAGGTTGACCCAGTCACGGCCATAGATGAGCGTTTTTCCGTTCCAGGTGATCGTATCGGCAAGCGGCCCGCCCAGGACAGTCGCAAACGCCGCGTTGGCCTGCTGCGGCCCCTGCGGCCACAAGCCCATAATGATCATTTTCAGATCGTGATCCAGGCAGTAACGAATTGTCGTGACCGCCATCGGTTGCAATTCCGGCGCGGAGGGCGGGTCGTAGTCACAGGGAATGAGCACGCGGGCGCCCGGCTGCAACAACGCTAACTCGTTAAAACCACGCTGCACTTCAGCGGAGATCGTGGTTTTCTGGGAAATATCCAAAAACAACGGCAGGGTGACCGCGATTACGACGGACAGGAAAATAATCCGCCGGTCGATCTTCATTAATTTTTCCCAGAAATTCATCGCGTACTCTTTGTATTAATCTCCACCGACAAACGTCCGCTCGATCCCCAGAATAATCCGTAACGACGTCGACATAATCCCCAGAGCGATCCCGATCATGATTGCCCGTTGGCCCGCGGTATTGGGAATGTTCATCACCCAGTCAGCCCAGTTGGACAGCCACAACCAGTTGGGGAGCGACAGCCACTCTCTGGTTATCATGTCACCGACCGGCACGCGGCCCAGCATCACGAAAAACGCGGCCAAAAGCAGCATCGTCGCTTCTTTATTGCGCGCGCGGAATGCCCGATAGGAGGCCGAAGCCACAAAAAACGCCAGGATCGCAAACATCGTCGAGGACAGCGGGTCATAAACATTGTTGTAAATGTACATGAATCGCGTGCCCGGCTCCTGGAAATTTGCCCCACCGGATAAAAACATCCCGACAACAAAGATCGTGGCAAAACTGACGACGGTAACCAGCGAGTAAATCCAGTCTTTCTTACGCTTGGAAACCTTAATTAGCGATAACTTCAATAAGTTTAACGCACCCAGCCAGATGGCAAAGGCCTGGATGATTCCGAACCAGTCGGAGAACCAGTCGGAGAACTGGGAGATCGGCTCGTGCGGGACAAAATACTGGAAAATAAACACAATCCCGACAACACCGGTGATGATCAATGGAACTTCGCGTCTCATCTTCCCTTATGCCCTCATCGTCGCCAAACAGACCTTAAACCCGGAACCACCAGGAAATATCTGCGATTCCGATTGTGGCCAAAAGTAGCCCCACAATCGCGGCAACCAAAATCAATACTTTCGCCACGTCCTGACCTTTTAAGCTGCCCAGCAGTTTCGGCTCTTTCGAAAGATAGGCCGAGGCGGCAAAAAGTTCCTCGCCGATCAGCGTGTAGTCGCAGGCGGCGACGAAAAACGGTAACTGCGCGGGCATTGCCGTGCCGGCGATCTGAATTGCGCCGATGGCGTTGCCGGTTTCGGCCAGAATCAATGATTCGGCGTAAAACGCGCCCATATAGAAAATCGTCGCCGGCTTCTCTCGGACAAACAGCCCGTCCAGCGCGGCGGCGTAACCGAATTGGTCGTCGGTGATATAGCGGACTATATCTTCGTTGAAGGCATCCGGCCGGCCGACGCTGAGATAGGCCTCCTTGACCACCTCACGCGCGGTGACCATCACCAGCGAACGCGCTACGGGGACATCCAATTGCGCATCATACTCGGCGGCCAGTTTGGCGATTCGTCCCAGGATGGTAACGCCGGCCAGGGTTTGGACATTATCCATATCCTGCGTGCCGGGGACATAAATCAGCTTGCGGCCCATTTCGGTGGCGCGGCCGACGGCCTGCTCGACTTCAGCCAGGCCGGCAATCGGCCGGATATATAAATCCCGGCCTTTTTTGGCCACGTTGATAAACCACAACACCGAAATCCCGATCACCAACACCCACGGGAAAATCCGCACCGTACGGATTATATGGAACCACTGCCCGGAGGCCTGGGCGGCGGCGGAAAACGGGGAGGGAGTCCCGGCAAACAACTCCTCACCTACCGGCGTCAACTCGCTGGCCAGGGCAACCACTTTATAGAAATAATCAACTCCATTTTCGACTTGGCCGTCGGTGATGGAATTCATCCCGGCGGTCGCCGATCCCGCGGTATCAAACGGCCCGTCGGGAGAAGTCCCACGCAGGATGATATATTTGGCAACATTCTGCCGACCGCCGGCATCATCGGCCGAAAGTTCCCAGGAAACCGTAATCGACTTCCCGGCATCGTCAGGAGTATCTTTCGCGCTGATCGAGCCCACTGCGGCCGGCGGCTCGAGTTGCGGGACCGCCGCAGTCGTGTCAATCGCGGCAGTGTCGGGGGCGGCAACAGGCGGTTCATCCTGCGCCCGGGCGGGAGAAATAGTATAAAATGCAAGGAATACCAGCAAAAATACAAAAATTGGTCGGGTTCGTCTCATCGATTCCGGTTCCCGCATAAAAAACCCCCACCCATTATCAGGTGAGGTAGATACTCATCGGCGACGGCAAGCGGCCGAACACAAGTTTCTTTTTATTTGCCCGCTGTCCATAGTCGCCAATTGTTTCCCCCATCCGCATCCCATCCACTCACGAAGTGGCGAATATACCCCTGGAAATACGGGCTGTCAAGCCAATTATTCCCTTAAAAAATAAAGGGTTAGCCCCAATGTCACACATTTGACATCCCGTACCGGCGGCGGGAGTTCTGCGCCGCCGAATCGAAAAACCTGTTGACATTCATCTCGTTCGCCGCTTGCTGTGGATGTAAGGGGAGGCGGGTCCGATGGCTGCCGGAAAAAATATTGACGGCTACAAACAGGCGCTGGAGTTGGTTACCCGGTTGTTTGCGGTCAATAAGTACGAGTTGGACGAAGACGTAACTGATTGGCTGGCCAGCGAGTCGGAGATTAAAACGGAAGAATCGGGCGGGATGTCCAAGAAAACCGTCGGCATGATCTATGAGGGCATCTTCGACGGCATCCAGTCCATGCGAGAAATCGGGCCGGAGTCGCTGTGGGACCGCGCGCAGGAGAAAGTCCGCCATGAAACCGCCGCCGCCCAAACCGGCGGGGAAAAAGAAAAAGTCCCGATCATCCACCGCCGGTTATTGCGTTTGTACTGGATGGTCCGGCTGGCCGCCGAGGAAGTAATCGAACAAAAACCCCGCGCCCGGCTGGGCAAAGTCTTAATCAAAGTCGAACACGACCTGCGGGAGGCGTTTGTCGAAACCAGGGAAGGGGTCAAACTCCCGCTGGCGATGCGCCGCAAAAAACAGTGGAACCTCCTGGCCGACTACGGCATGGGCCTGACGGTCGACCAGATTTACGATTTACGCCCCCCGCGTCATGTCATCGCCTGGAACACCGGGGAGAAACTGTGGCTGGGAATGATCATCGGCGCGGTTATTGGTTTCCTGTTTGCACTGGCGGTTATCGGGCCGCAGGCGCCGTAAGGCAGGGCAAAGTTTTTATCCTACAATTCGCCATTGGCGTCGGTTTTAACAATATAGACGTCACCGCGTCTTGAGCCGGCTCCATACGAACTAGTCCACCCGGCGATGATTAGACCACCATCAGAAGCTTCAACGATATCAAAGGCGCCATCAGCTAAAACGCCACCGATCGTTTTCTCCCAGATTATTGTACCTGATTGATTGATTTTAATGAGGTAGATATCCATATTGCCCGCACCATATGATGCTGTAGATCCAGCGATCACGAAGTTGCCGTCTGATGTCGGTGTGATCGCATAGGCGGCGTCATCAGCGTTGCCGCCCAAAAACATTTCGTTAAGCGTGTTGCCTGACGAATCAATCCAAATGAGATGGACATCCTTTGCTCCCTGCCCGAATGATTTCGTCCAGCCTGCTATGAGATACTTGCTGTCCGGAAGACCAACGACTCCCCGCGCAACATCATCCGCAGGTCCACCAAATGTTGATTCCCGAATAAACCTGCCATAAGAATCCGTTTCAAATATGTACGTATCAAGATCGACGAATCCTGTATGAGGAAAGCTATACTTTCCCCCGACGACAATGTACCCATCATTTACAGTGTTACATATATCATAACATCCACCATACTGAAACGCTGAAGCACTCTGCGCTTTCTTCCAGATGGTTTGGCCACCGTAATCCGCTTTCAACAATGTCGCATAGTTGGACCCATACTGCCAAATCGTCACGACGTTGCCATCCTGTGTTGGAAACACGACATCCGCATATTGAGACCAGTCCGATATACTCGAGAGAGTATTAATCCATGGGAAATTGCCATATTCATCGAAGTTCATCAAATAAACATCGGAGACGATTATATTGGGACTGCTCCATGTATTAAATTCTCCCAAAGCAATGAAACCGCCATCAGGTGCCGGGATTACTGAGCGAACGGCGGATAGGGCCGGCAAACCGCCTTCACGCGGCTTCCTCTCCCATAAGATATGCCCTTCAGCATCCACATAGATGAAATAACCTGCTGAAGGATGGAGTGGATACTGGGATTCCCCAGGTAAGCCCATTTCTCCCACAACGGCGCAACCGCCATTAATAGTAGGAGCCACCGAATAAGCGACATCGTTATAGTCACCGCCGACTAAAGTGTGCCAGGTATCGGGTCCACGGGAGGTCAGGACTTCGATTACATTAGAAAGCATAGACCAATTTCCGGAGGTGTCGGCGCTCCTTATTGCAACATAGTAAGTCATGCTCGGAAGCAATCCCTCGATGGCAAACCATTCTAAACTGCCAATTATTTGCGGAGCCGGCACATTTTCAACAAGAACAGCCGAATGCCAGGATTCAGAGGTGATCGGTTGTAAAGCAAAGCGGATTTCATATACACTGGCTTGCCCTTCCGAGCCATCATTGCCGGGGGCCAGCCAGTTTAGCACAACCGAAGATGATCGCATAGTGATGGTGCGCAGGGTTGTAACCGGCGATGGAGAGATTGTATCAACATCTTCACGCGTAAAACCATACGCGATATTTGAGATTTCCGACCAGTTGGGAACATCATCAACACTCGCCATCGCCAGGTAATACCCAGTGTTTGCGTTCAAATCGGTAAGTGTGTAGGTTTCAATACTACCGGCGGGTGATGGGCTGGGCATGTCTTGAGCTAGAAATGCCCTTGTGAAATTTTCTTCGGTAATCATCGCCGCAGAATATCGAAGATCAGTGGTAGTGGCCGTACCGGAAGTGCTGTCATCCCCAGTCGCAGTCCAGGCGACAGTCAACGAAGACAATGTGGATTCGGTAACGCGAAGATCGGTGATTGTTGCCGGGGGGCATCCTTCGGGCGTTGTTACACTGACAACATTGGATAGGCCGGACGAGTAGTACATCTCATCCATAGCTTTCATGGCCAAATAATCAATGAGCAGTGTTTCTAATCCCTCGACCACGAAACTCT
>SDBS01000399.1_pt1 | contig 41176 bp, 64 predicted proteins | sample 2277091 | NCBI WGS metagenome assembly SDBS01 (sample SAMN10404972, study PRJNA504765) | marine sediment metagenome | isolation source: marine sediment core GS10_PC15, 163 cmbsf | place: Arctic Ocean: Southern Knipovich Ridge | collected 2010
CGGCTGGAATAATAACAATATGGTAGCACAGGACAGTTATGGGTATAACGATTCAGGTTCAGCCTCCCGATTTTTTTATACTGCTAAAACTTCAAAAGAGGAAAGGAACAGGGGGTTAAATGGATTTGAAGAAAAATATCCTGCCCCTGCTGAATTTAGACCAAACCATTTGAAGAAAGCAAAAGAGGGAGAGGATGGCTTGCCTTATGGAAGATGGCAACCAAGAGCAAACATCCATCCGACAGTTAAACCAGTTGACTTAATGCGCTATCTTGTTAGGATGGTAACACCTAAAGGTGGTATTTGTCTTGATCCCTTCATGGGTTCAGGAACAACAGGAATAGCTTGCGACATTGAGGGAGCTGAATTTATAGGTATAGAAATGGACAAAGATTATTTCGAGATAGCAAAGAAAAGGATTGAAGAGGAGACTAAGCACTTAAAATTATTTTAACATAGGTTATATCTAAAACAGATAATGGCTAGGGACAATTACAAAAAGACTTACACTGATCATTATGGCTATTGTGCTGATGAAAAGATTATGTGCGAATGTGGGATTTGTGGATTGGAGGCTGTAGATATTCATCATATAAAGATTAAAGGAATGGGAGGCACTAAGGAGAAAGCTAAGATTGAGGATCTGGTCGGAGTAAGTCGAGAGTGTCACGATCTAGCGCATGATGATCCTAGATATAATGAGTATTTAAAAGAAAAACATTTACTAAATTTATAAAAAATCATAACTATGACTATACCAAAAAAGTGCCCAAGTTGTAAATCAACAAATATCAATAAAGAGCCAAAGCAGGAATGGCATATTGGAAGCAAGACTGTTCGGCAATTGTGGAAATGCAAGGATTGCGGTAAGGATAAAAGGGAGACTGTAAAGCCGAGTTCGAAGAAAAATGCCAATTGATTATAAGGAATATCATCCCAAGTGGAAGCTAATAAGTCGGCTGATTCGATTTAAGAGAGCTAAGAATAAGTGTGAATGGTGTGGGATAGAAAATTATAGCCTAAGGCCGATTACGGGCAGCCAAATCATATTAACTGTTGCCCATATTGATCATGATAAAACCAATAATCGCTTTGGTAACTTAGCTGCCTTATGCCAGAAATGCCATCTGGGACACGATTTACCTCATCATATAGCTAACAGAAAATATGGAAAACGAAAGAATCAATTAAACCTAAAATTCAATGAAAGTAAATAGTAAGAAAGTTGAACTTGGATTTAATTATCTAAATGAACACCGAAATGAATAGGATGAAACAATATAAGGTGCTGATCCATGCCGTAGATCTTACTAGAGGAGAGCACAATGGAGCAATGAATTGCAGGTATTTACTCAAGATGATTCACAAATTGGGGTACAAAATAGTCGAAAAGAAAAATAAATCTTAACTTATCGAAAATGAAGATAATTAATAAACCCATCAATGAGCTAATCGAAGCTGATCATAACCCTAGGCAACTAAGTAAAAAACAATATCAACAGATCAAGGATAGTATTGAGCGATTTGGTATAGTAGATCCTATTATAGTAAACATCAACCCCAAGCGAAAGAATATAATAGTCGGAGGCCATCAAAGGGTGAGGGTATCCAAGGATCTAGGAATCGAAGTAATGCCGTGTGTAGAGGTAAACCTAACACTCAAAAAGGAAAAGGAGCTGAATATCAGGCTTAATAAGAACGTAGGCCAATGGGATTTTGGGTCATTGGCTAACTTCTTTGAGGCAAAGGATTTATTAGATTGGGGTTTTGATAATAGCGAGTTATCATTCTTGGAAGATAACCAGGCCCAAGAGGATGATTATCAAATGCCCGACGATATCAAAACAGATATTGCTTTTGGAGACATTATCGAAATAGGGAATCACAAATTACTATGCGGAGATTCAACTAATGTTGATGATGTAGCCAAATTGATGGATGGAAAGAAATCAGATATGGTGTTTACTGATCCGCCTTATAATATAGATTATGTAAACATTAAGCATCCAAAATTTAAGAGTAGGCAAATCGAGAATGACAACATGACTAGTGAGGAGTTTCATTCCTTTTGCTCCTCTTTTGCGGATAACATTAAGAAATTCAATACCGGATGCGTATACGTTTGCGGTGCGCCAGGTAAGGACGGCAGAATAATGTTTACAGAACTTGATGATGCCATGTATAATTCAACTGTCATAATTTGGAATAAAGACCAGTTCACCTTGGGCCGGGGTAAATATCAGAATAAATATGAACCTATATGGTTTGGATGGATAAATAACGGTATTACATTCTATGGCGATCGGAAGCAAACAAACGTCTGGGATATTCCAAGATCAAAAGCAAACAAAGATCATCCAACAGTTAAGCCAACAGAACTGATATCCAAGGCAATAACACATGCGAGCCTAAAGGGAGATTTAATATTAGATTTATTCATGGGCTCAGGATCAACTATGGTAGCATCACATCAATTAAACAGAAAGTGTTACGGAATAGAAATAGATCCAAAGTACTGCCAGGTTATTGTAGATAGAATGAAGGAGCTTGAACCGGGGATTAATATTAAAACTAGCGAAAAGTGAAAAAGCAAAAGCTGAAGGTAATCCACATGCCTAATACAGAGAAGAGGGCAAAGCATTGGGAGGCAAACCATAGAAGCATTAGGGATGCCTATATTCAGCTTGTAACCGAGCTAAAGGGCATGCCAATGATACAGGAGGTTGCAAAAAGAGCGGGATTAGGTTACAGTACCGTGCAAAGGCACTTGGATGATCTGCATTTCGAGCCATTAAAACACCCATTGAGAATCCTTACCCCCGATGTGATACTGGCTATTGCCAACTCAGCCAGGAAGGGCAGCGCAATGAGTCAGAAGCTGTGGATGCAATTAATGGAGGGCTGGGCTGAGAAGCACGATATTACAACTATGGGCAATCAGATAACTATGCCAATAGACCTGAGCAATTTAACCAAGGAGGAACTAAAGCAATATGTCGAACTCACTCGAAAAGCCGAGCGAACCAATCCAGAGCTGGGTGGTGGAGAGGTTTCTAGCGGTTAAGGATTACTATACATTCTTTGAATTAGCATGGAAGATCATTGAGCCGGATACGCAGCTCAAAAGCAATTGGCATTTGCATTATATCGCTGACCGATTGGAGTGGGAGGTGATGAGGATCAAGGCCGGCAAGCATAAGAAAAAGGATCTTATTATCAACGTGCCCCCGGGTACTTCTAAAAGCTCACTGATTACAATCCTATTTCCGGTATGGGCATGGCTCCAAAGGCCGTCGATGAGGTTTATAACAGCATCATATTCTCAGGATCTATCAACAACGCATGCACAAAAGAGCCGGGATGTCATACTCAGTGATTGGTTTCAGTCGTGGTATGGAGCTGAGTTCAGGCTCAAATACGATTTAAACAGAGTAACACAATACCAGAATGATGCCACAGGGATCAGGATAGCCACATCAGTAGGGGCCTCAGTAACGGGTAAGCATGCGGACATTATTATTGTCGATGACCCGATCAATCCTGCCAAGGCGGACAGCGAAGTATCAATCAAGAAATGCAATAGGTGGTGGGACCAGACAATGAGCACCCGGCTCAGGGACAAGAAAGTAAGCCTCAGAATAATAGTAGCCCAGAGGGTGCATGAGGATGACCTGCCAGGGTATTGCAAAAGAACAAAAGGGGATGCCTATGAGGTTATATGCCTGCCCGGAGAGATTACCGACGATATAAGGCCCATTGAGTTGAGGAAGAAATACAAGAACGGATTACTCGATCCTGTTAGGCTGGACCAGGATTCGCTCAACACTATGAAGGTGGACCTTGGATCTCTCGGCTACTCCGGACAGGTGAGGCAGAATCCAGAGCCAGAGGAAGGCAACCTTATCAAAAAGAAATGGATAGGCAGGTTCACAATGTCTAGGTTCGAGCCGGTGGATGATGATAAACCGGAATTAAATGAGGAGAAGCGGAATCTGGTTTGGGATTTCGCAGTAGACGGGGCCTATACTAAGGACCAGCAGAACGACCCCAGTGCTATAATGGCCTATGCTGTCTTTATGAGTAAGCTATACATCAGGAACGTCCAATCAGTATGGAAGGAATTGCCGGAGCTAATAGCGTTTATAGAGCAGTTTTGTAGGGATAACGGCTACACAGATCAGAGTAGGGTTTTCATTGAGCCGAAAGCCAGCGGACTCAGCGCGGCGCAATCTCTCAGGAGGGAGTCCGACCTTAACATCATTGTAGATAAAGCCCCAACGGTAGATAAGGTTGCCAGGGTAAAGGCAGCCAGCCCATTTATGGAATCAAGGAGGATGTTCGTATTAAAGGATGCCGTATGGGTGCCAGGGTATTTGTCTCAATTAGGGGCGTTCCCAAACGCCAAGCATGACGACGAGGTTGACGTTACCACGATAGCGATCAACCAGATTATCGACAACCCCAATAAGATTATCTCAGTTAGTTCTCATTAATTTTTATATATTCGCAGGATAAATTAACAGATTATGAATGGTAAAATTAAATTCTATGACAAGAACAGGGGCTATGGTTTTATAATCCCTGACGACCCAAAAGACCAGCAGGAGCATGGAGATGTGTTCTTTCATTTGTCTGGATTGGTTGATTCTAAAGGGTCTTTAGTTCCTGATGATCCGGTTACATTCAACATCAAGGACGGCCGAAGGGGGCCTAACGGATGCGATATCGAATTACAAGATTGTGTAAAAAATTACTAATTCTTTTTGTTGAATTGATAATGTTTGTATATTAGCGAAATAATGGCTTACATTTATCCACCTAATTACTAAATCCAATCATATGAAATTCTTCGATATATTCGGCAAGAAAGAACAATCACTAGAGGACACAGCAAAGGAATTGGCGGCACTTCCAAAGGAAGAAAGGGAGAAAAAACTGGAAGCCGTCACCGATAATAAAGCTGAATTGCTTGATGCAATTGCCGACATCTTGAATGAAGGGTCTGATGATGATGATAATGAAAGCCTGATTGATACATTGAAAGGCAAGTTTACCGTTGAGGAAATGATTAAAATAATAAGTGAGATTGAAATACTTGAAGGGCCGGATAAGGACATAAAAGAACTCAAAGAACAGGAATTGGCAGAGTTGATTGTCTCTAATAAATCAGAGGAGGAGCTTGCCGAATTGCTTGGATTGGAAACTCTGGCAGGGGATGATCAAGGCGGAGACAATGATTTAATTCTTAGTGAGGATGACGGCGTTTCAGGGGATGAGATGACCGATGAGGAAATAGAGGATGCCGAGCAAAAGAAGGAAAGATATGATCTATTAATTGACAGGGCTAATCAGGAATGGAAGGATGGAGAGGTTGAAGCTGCCCTTGCTTCCGCAACACAAGCACAGGATATTGGAACTGGGAATAGCGATGGTGCTGAATTGATCATCGAAATCAGGGAGAAACAAGAGGAAGATTATAAGATTTGCGAAGAGGAATGCCTTGAACTAGAGGAGAAAGGGAAGTTTAAGGAGGTCGTAAAGGCATGGGCTGAGTTCGCTGAGTCTGCTCCTGATACCGACTGGGCTGATAAAGCCAATGCGAGGATGGCTGTAGTTGAGGGCGTTATTTCTGCAACCACCAAAACTAAAACAGCAGGTAAAAAGCCCAACCCCATTTCAAGGGATGAGCTAAAAGAAGATATGCAGAACTTGATTATCAAGATCAACCAATACAGTTTACAGTTGAGGGATGATCAGAAGTCAGGGATTGCAACATTCAACAGAGCAAAAAGAGATCTGATTAAAGTAGTCAGGATTACATTTAGATAATATTATAGACCGAGTATATGGTCGAAGTAGTAATAAATAAAAGAAGTTATCATTTCAATACTGAGTGGGAGGACATCACCATTCAAGAAGCAATCAACCTTCGGGTTTTATTAGACAACATACCAGAGAAATTAAAAGCTGTGTATGATTGCTATGTCACTAAAGAGACCAAAAAGAACAAGGAGGAGCTGGGAAAAAAGTTGGAGGCTGCCCTTATGGAAATCACAAAAGAGGAAGAGATAAGGGAGTTCCCTGAGTTCTACGGGGAGGTTATAATGATGCTTTCCGACATCCCCAAGTCAGTAATAAAACGAGTCCTGTGGAGGGAGAGAGTCAGGATATACGATCGTATGTGTTTGCAAATTGTCATCTCGTTACTGTGGGAGCCCAAACATATTAAGCCCGTCAAATCAATTCAGTTAGGAAAGGAGATACTGTTTGGTCCTGAAGATAAAAAGATACTAGATGAAGTCAGGCCGATGGGTCATAGCCAATCCGTTACCTTTACTGAGAGTACTGATCTGGAATTGTTCTCAGAGGAAATGAAAGGGGGCAAGTATTCTGTATGGCCTAATATTATCTCGATTGTTTACCGCCCAGAGGGGGAAGAATATGATGAGGATAAGTCCTTAAAGCGAGCCGAGAAGCTAAAGGAGCTGGACATGAAAACAGCATGGGGGGTTTTTTTTTACTTAAAAGAACACGTAAATTCATTGACGAAAAATATCCAAATATTAGAGGCACTGCACAAAGTGGCACAGCTAGAAAGTCAGCTCTCGCAAGCGGGATCAACGAGTTCGGATGGCTAGGCCATACGATGAGGCTGGCCGGATCTCCCTTGAAAGTGGAGTCAGTCAAGCGATTGCCGTTATATGATTATTTAGATTATCTTAGCTATGAAATTGCATACTCAAAGTTCTTAAACCCTGATTAAATGGATAGCTTACAGAAACACAAAGAGGCATGGCATGATTTTGAAGTATGGTATGATACCGACTTTTATTTCAAACAAAAAACACACATACGGGGGAGAGCTATATTATATAGTTTACCCTTTGAAATGCAATTAGGAGTGTACTTGAAGTATTTGGATGAGAAAGTGATGGAATTTAAGCATATCATACAAGAATGTAGACCAAGCGAATTCCCAGCAGCAATAGAACAAGCCTTTAAAATAAGAAACCAACAACTCATAAAAGAACCAGCATAATGGACCTGGACCTAGAAGAATTAGAACTCAGATTTGAAACCTCAGCCCTCAAAACTAAAGTGGTTATCGATGCGGCCGGGGGAATAGAGGAGCAGATTAGGACGTTTGTTCTTGATGACATCAGCGAAGTCGATAAGCATGACACCGATTACCATTTGTTTTTGATGAAACCGATGGATAGCGTCAGAACAGAGGAGGACAGGAAGCAAGGATATGAGGACTTCTCTATGGAGTTTTTCATCTTTGAAAAAGAGGAGGATAAGACGGCCAAGGAAAGGACTGTATCATGGAACAGATCCAAGAAGCTATCCAGGGAGTTCATTAAGCAACTAGAAAAAAGCCAACCCGTAAGCCAAGCACAGGACATTCAACTAAAGGGGGATCTTCTCTTTGAGAACGGGCATCATAAGGAGCATGCTGATCAGTTAATCGGAGTAAAGGTAACCGGTACATTGAGAGTATTTACCACAGAATGTGATACTAGATGAAGCCAGAAGAATTAAGAATAGGGAATTGGTTACAAGATTTTTATCTTAAAAAGCCCTATCAAGTTACCGCAAATGGAATATCGTCCTTTGAAAAGGTTGTAAAAGACGGGCGGTATCAAGCAACTGCATGGCTAGCTATCCCATTAACAGAAGAATGGGTAATAAAGCTGAATCTTATAGATAAGAATTTTAAGACGCTTTTTTATTGGACCAAGGAAGGATGGTATTTTAAATTTTATGAAGGCGACATCAAGATAGAATACGTCCACCAATTACAAAATTTATATTTCGCATTAACAGGAGAAGAATTAGAATATGAGCAAAGTAGTTAAAATGGGCAAGCCCAAGGAGGTCAAGTGGAAGGACATGAGTCGCCAGCAAAAGAGGAGAAAGACATTCTACATTAACAAAAGGGCATATACTGTTTTCGAGGTTATCAAAATCGCCGTAAGGGATTTGCCGTTGATGGTAAACAAGGAAGGTAAGAAGATGGATCACTATAATAATATGCTCTTATTATATATGGACGGAGGCATGGAGGAAGTGTTAAAATATAATAAGACTATCTTTGACTTTCAGGATAAGCTAGAACGTAAAATCAAACGTAAACGCCTATGGCAGAAAATGACCGGCTTCGTAAAGGTCTTCAGGGGCTCACGGACATCCTCAGAAGAGAAACCAAAAAGTCTCTCAGGGAAGGAAAAAAAAGAGCAAGCGGCATCCTAGAGGATACTATTGAGGTTGTCCTCCGTCAATTACAAGACCGATTTACAATAACAGAAACCCATATATTCTATGGGGACTTTGTCATAAAGGGCAGAAGAAAGGGAGCCAGGAAAGTACCGATCGATGCACTTGAAAAGTTCATAAAAGATAAGAATTTTAGTGTGTCTGCATCAGAAATTCGCGGGGTGGCTTTTGCAATTCAAACAAATATATTTAAATTCGGGATTAAGAAGTTTGATTTTATAGACATAACACTAAAAAGAGTGGATCAAAAGATAGTCAAAGAGGTTGAGGATGCGGCGTTTGAGAACCTGGACATAGCCATTAACGAAATATTTAAAGAAACAGACAGACAATTTAAAGTAAGAGCAGCATGATAGAAACGTTAATAATCAATTGGAATCTTAAATCACAACGGATGTATGGGGTTGAGGACATTAAAGGAGCCAAGGAATACATCAAGCAATTCAAGGAAACAGGCAAGGTAAAAACTGCCGTGTACTGGAATAGCAAGGGTAAAAAGAACGTCATTGTATGAGTCTAACGATAGACACTCAGCCATCAAAAGAAATAACTCCCGCTTATATTGATAACATATGGAAACTAACCTCCGATAGGGATACTGCCGATGCTTTTGCTGTTACCGGAGTAGGCGATGACGGGGGAGGGAAATGCAGATTTACATTTGCCAGTCATACCTTTTTCGTCGGAGACATTGTTCTTGGGTCAGATTTTCCAACACAGCCCACATATAATGGCAGGCAGACCGTAACAGCCAAGACTGCTACAACTATTGATACCAGTACTACATTCTTAGGTGGCTTCGGAGCAGATACACCTACTATGACCAGGGACAATACAAACTTCAAAGTCTTAGCTGACTTAGTAGAAATAACCGGACCGGCTAAGTCTATAAGCGGATTTGCAGACCAGGGAGGAGGGATTGTGAGGGTTACCCTAACAGGAGCACAGGCCCACAAGGTGGGAGATTTTGTATTCATAGACGCTACTTCTAGCTACGATGGCACTCACAAGATCACAAATGTAGTCAGCGATACGGTGTATGATATAGAGGTGGCATTCGTAGCTACCGAAACGGGCACAAGTACCGTTTGTATTTTGATAGCCACCAAGGATGCACCGTTAGGATTAGATGGGCTTAAATATGTATTTGATTTCAGGAACCTACTACAGAGAATAGTCACCTTTGACGTACCCACCTTTGGAGGGGCTGATCTGTTTACTACCTTGCCTAATTCAGTAAAGGATTTTGGGCTTAGATTTGTGGAGCAATTCGATGACGTAAATGGGTTGGCAAAAGATGGGGATATTAATAATGGAGACGGGCAGCCTCAGCATACAATTAATGCTACCTTACAGCAAGCAGAAGTCCAGAACCTAAATGCCTTTGTAAATGAAAGCACCGCCAGGAGATTGCTGACAAATGCGCCAAGTCCTAAAGACATATTTGACACCGAGGAGGAGGTGATTCACTTTGTGGTGGATGGGCAGAAAACATATAGATTCAGGACGGAGAAATTTAGCTTTGATGGGTCAAGTCAAGGCACCACTGACAGCACTGTGCTGACAACAATTGACGAACTAGGCAGGATTCCAATCAATAACAACCTGTGGGATGCCACCGTTGACCAGATCACGGTTCACCTGATTGACAATGTAGGAACTCAGGTCAGCGAAAAAAGGACATTCAAGATACTTCAACAATGTATGATGAACATGGACAGGATATTCTTTCTTAACAGATTGGGGGGATGGGATGCCTTTACATTTACCGGGGAGAAAGTAGATGCAATAGAATCCAGGGAGACAGTAATGGAGAAGATATTGCCGGAATCTTTTGATGCGGAGGATAGGAGCATCACAACATTAGGCAAAACAGCAGCCGAGAGGGTGGATATATGGAGTAAGTTCCTGACCAATGCGGAAGGATTGTGGTTAGCCGAATTGATTACGAGTACGGAGATAAGGTTTTTCGATGGCACTAATTTAATCCCCATCAAAACCAAAAACAGAAAGCAACCGCTATCTTCTAACAAGGACTTAATTCAAATTAGATTAACCATTCAAAAACCAGAATTAGTGATACAGCAAAATTAATGGCATCAGAGTCAAGATTGACAGTAAAAGGCAATGTCCTGGATATACTCCCAGGTGACTTATCAAACCTAGCGTTAACATTCGCCAGGGCAGACGTAAATAATGTCAACCTAATAAAACGAGACACTTCTAAGACTATTACCATTCCGGCCACTTCTAACAACCAGCAGATACTTGGATTTGGGGATGACATCAATGTGCTAACTGACATTACCCAGAGGACTATTGAGGATGCCAGATATGAGCAGGGCGGATCCGTGCTGATGGATGGCATTATAAGAATATACAAGAGGAACCTGGACGGCAAGAACAATGTATCAAGTTATGAGATAGTAATAATTAGCTCCAATGGGACGTGGAAAGAGAAGATGAAAAGCAAGAATCTGAGGGATTTGGACTTTTCCGCACAAGATCATACCTATAATAAAGTGAATATAGACGATTCAGAGCTGACCGATAGTTCTGGGATAGGTGTTTTGGATGATGAGAATATCGTTTATCCGCTTATCAACTATGGCAAGATGGAGGGCGGTAATAAAGTCCTTATAACAGACCGTTATCCAGCCATGAATATAAGGGCTATGTTTCTGAAATGCTTTGAGGGGGTAGGATTTAAAATAAAATCAACTTTTATCGATAGTGCTTTTTTCAAGGCTCTTTATCTGCCCTTTACCAAGGAGCTATTCCAGCGACCTAAAGCCTTTGCTGATTTGAGATTATTTAGGGCGGGGCTTACTGCAAGTATTACACGGTCTGGATTTAAGGGTATAGCCGAACTTGATCCACTTGAACTAGATGATAAATCTTCTGCGGGATTTTTTGATAACGGAGGATTTTATGACGAGATTAATAACTTTAAATATACCGTTGATGTTAATTTGTCTCAAAACTTCTTTCTTAATGTAAGTATACGGGGGCTGGTAGCGCAATTATTAGCTGATTTCTTTATTTTAAAAAACGGCAATCGTATTGTAGCTAAAAGAAATATAGCGTTATCTGCCTCACTTCAATTAATCACCTTATCAACAGGAAGAAGAAGTTTTGCAGCAAATGATGTTATTACAACCGCATTAGAAATAAGACCTACTCTAACCCCAATAGACCCTACGGAGGCAGGGAATAATGGATTTGTAATTGACAAAAGTGGTACAGCATTTTTTAATGAAGTATCAACAGAAATCCGAGAAAATGACACTGTTGCCCTTAACGAGCACTTACCGGACTGGAATCAATTAGACTTCATTCAATCCGTAAAAGGAATTTTCAATCTTCAAATGGAGACTAATAACGTTAAAAGGGAAATCACGATAGAGCCTGAAACGACATTTTTCGGTAATACGGCAGACGCTTTAAACTGGACAACCAAAATAGACAAATCCAAAACAGAGGAGATCGAGGAGGTGGGGCAGAACTACAAAAAAGACCTTATTTATAAGTACCAAGACGATGGCGACGACGAAAACGTATCTGAGATAGAGAAACTATTGGGCGATCCTTTAGCCTCTGTTGAGAAAGTCAATCCTAATCAGTTTGTCAAAGGAGACCAAGAGATAATAGAAACAGATTTTAGCCCTACTCTAATGGATACTGCACCAGAGATAAGAATGTTCAGGTCAAAAATCCCTAAACTATGGAAGGATGCAGTCCCTGATGGTTCGCCTCCTGAAAAATCCACTAAGTTTAATTTCAGGATATTGTTTTACAACGGAGTTACAGCCATGACAGCAGGGGAGAACTGGTCATTTGATACTACTGCAAATCTAAGAACTACATATCCTTATATGTTTTCCGTTGATGAAGTTACTGATAATGATAACTCGTTATATTTTAATGAGACCCGCCGGTCAAATGGGTTGTTTGAGAAGTACCATAGAAGGGCTTTTAATATTATCTCTAAAGGGAAAACAAAAACTTTCTTTTTAAACTTAGATGCAACTGATATTCTTAACCTATCATTTAGAAGTATTGTCTTTTTAGAAGATGCTTATTATACTATTAACAGTATCAAAGACTACAAACCAGAGCAACGTAAATCAACGCAGGTAGTATTAACTAAGATCATCGACCTTAATACTATTGCTAAGATAGTAACCGAAGCTGCAGATCCTAAGATCGTACCTAGTGAGGTTAAGCGGGCAATGGACTTGACAGGGTTTAATCCGGTAATAGCTTTAGATAAGCAAGGCAATATGATACTATCAGGAGGCTTTGCTAATTCTGCCGAAGGCTTTAGCCAGACACTTATCATAGGCAAGAATCTATTGGCTGGCAAAGATGGGCAGATGGTGTTTGGTGAATCCAATGAGGTGGATGCGGATGCTAAATTAATTTTCGGAACGGGGAGCGATATACTACAAAATAATGGATTTATAATCGACAAGGACGGCTCATTAAAAGTTGGTGGTGGTGGTGCCGTTGTGACTAGTGTTAATGATGTAACTCAACCTTTATATTATACGGCAGCGGATGGAACCTCTCAGCCGGTTGTAATGTCTAAATAGATAAGAAATGGCAGAAAGACGTACGGGATTTACAATTGAGATTAAAGGCACTGCCGAGCAGCAGAAGAAACTAGGACTCTTAACGGGGCAGTTAGCCAGAGTTACCATAGAACACAAGAAAAATACAAAGGCAGTCAAAGACTCAGGAGGTAGGAATCAGGAATTAAATAAGCGACTTGCTCAATCCAAATTAAGGCAACAACAATTAGCAACAAGTATAAGAAAGACTACAAAAACAATAAATAATTTTGGGCAAGTTCATTTGAAAACAGGTGGATTAGCTACATCAATTAATAAAGGATTAATCAATTCATTCAAGCAACTTGGAGCTACGATGTTATTAGCTTTCACCGCGAGGGAATTTATTGGCGGCATGGCAAGTTTCAGTGATGCTTTAGCTGACACAAGAAAAACAACAAATTTGACGGCAGATGAAGTCAGTAAGTTGTCTAAAGAGTTACAAAAACTAAATACAAGAACATCCGTAACTGCATTGTTGGGAATCGCAGAGGCTGCAGGAAGATTAAATATTGCTAAAGATGACATTTTGGGTTTTACGGAAGTCGTTGATAAGGCAGTTGTAGCATTAGGAGATGAACTTAGTGGCTCCGCTGAAGAAATAGCTACTGATCTTGGTAAAATTTCTGCTCTTTTAGGACTTGAAGAAGCATTCGGGGCAGCGGAGGGGATAAATAAAATAGGGTCAGCTATTAATGAATTAGGGCAAACAACAAAGGCACAAAGCCAACCAATAGTTGATTTTTCTTTGCGTATGGCTGGTATTGCTCCTGCTGCTAACATAAGTGCAGGCGATGTATTAGGGCTTGGAGCAGCATTAGACGAATTTGGACAAAGCAGCGAAAAAAGTGCCACAACGGTAATAAGATTAATAGCAGAGATAGGCAAAGACTTGCCGAAGTTTGCAGGGATAGCAGGGAAAAGCATAGAGGATTTTTCAGAGATATTAAGAAAAGACGGCAATGAAGCTCTATTAGCTGTCCTCAAAGGTGCGAAATCAACTGAAGGTGGTATAGCTGGTTTAGCTGAAACAATGGGCACATTAGGCATTGATGCAACACGATCAGCTCAGGTAATAACGGTTCTTACGGAAAACATGGATAGGTTGGAGGAAATTCAAAAAATTTCAAACGATGAAATAGAGCGTGGCACTTCACTTACTAAAGAATTTAATATAAAGAATGAAACATTTGCAGCCAATATTGATAAGCTCAAAAAGGAATTTCAAAAATTAGTACAAGACACTGGAGTAATTAATTTTATGTCGGATTTAGTTAAAGGTATTAAAACAATAATACCTTTAATATTTAAACTAATAAAAGGATTAGTACCACTTGCTGCAGGATTCGTGGCATATAAAACCGCCATTGCAGCCACTTCGGTTGCCATAAAAATAGCCACTATTGCTCAAGGAGCATATTCTATTTTAACAGGAATATTAACTGGTAAAATAAAACTTGCTACAATAGCCACAAGGGCATTTAATATCGCCACTAAAGCTAATCCTATCGGTCTTATCATAGGACTATTAGCAACAGCAGTAACGGCATTGCTTGTATTTAGGGATGCTACAAAAAGCGCAAAGGAAGAACAAGAAAAACTAAATGAAGCAGAGCGTGAAAATATTAGAATAAAAGAAGAAGCAAGAGAATTAGATGCGGCTGAACAAAAATCAATAGAAGATAGGATAAGTAGTTTAGATAAATTAGGGAAAAAACAAGTTGAGTTATTAGTAAGTGACATTAATGCAAGAATTGATAAATTAAAATTAGTAGAAAAAGAATCTGAATCTATTATAAAACAAAGCGAGGCATTAAAGGAATTAGACGCAGTACAAAAGCGAATAGATGAAAGGGATGTATCTCTTTTATCTGAATTTAATGTTGATACAATTGAGGAAGTACAGGAAAGTGTAAATATATTAAGACAAAATTCAGAAGAATTAGACACCTTTGATATACAAGCTAACAAAAGAAGATCGCAAGAGTTTGAAGATTTTTTAAAACAAGCAGAAGTAAGGTTAAAAGTATTAAAAACAGCAGGTGATGCTGAGGGAGAATTAACCAAAGCCCAACAAACTGAACTTGACAAACGGAAAGCAGCAGCAAAAAAAGCAGCCGAAGATGCTAAGAAAGAACTTGAAGCTGCTGAAAAAGAACTTGACAAAATAAGGGAAAGTCTGCAAAAGGACTTTATCGATACTGAGATTGCAAGAATCCAAGACGAGGAGCTACAAAAATTATTAGTACGAAAAGAGGCTTTTGATCAAGAAATATTTGCCTTAGAAGAGCAAAGAGACAGGTTATTAGAAATCCAAAGAATAACTAAGGAGGATCTATCCTTTGATTTAGAGGAGTTAAATAATTTGGAATTAGAGAAAAAGGCTTTATTTGAACAAGATAAATTAAATATAGAAACAGAATTTGCAGATAAAAGAGCAAAGGATACTGACAAACAAAATGCTGACTTAAAGAAAAAAGACGACAAGAAAACAGATGATCGGATTGCCAACTTGGGCGCAACAGCGGCTGCGTTGGGTGCTGTTGGGGCTTTATTTAAAAAAGGTACTACCGAGCAGAAATTTTTTGCCTCCGCACAGGCAGTAATTAATACATTTTTAGCAGCTTCGCAGACTTTGGCTGATCCCGCATTGCCATTTGTTGCTAAAATAGCGGGTTCTATTGCTATTATCGCATCTGGATTAGCGACTGTGGCCAGGATCAATAACGTCAAATTCGCCAGGGGTGGTGTTTTAGATGGGCCTTCTCATTCTCAGGGCGGGATACCATTTACAATAGATGGCAGGGGTGGCTTTGAGGCCGAAGGTGGAGAGGTGCTGTTAACTAAAAATGTAGGAAATAGCCCTACGGGATTAAGGATGGCCAGTAATTTAAATCAGGCCTTTGGTGGTAAGAGATTCTTTCAGGGTGGGGGAGCGTTTGCCCCTCAGAACATATTGCCTAGAGCCGTGGGGCAAGTGCCGGAACTTTTAAGTGGTTCAATAAGCAGAGAGGAGGCCGTAGAATTAATTACAGAGGGAGTCAATGCTCAACAAATCACAGTTAGCGAAACAGAAATATCGGATGTTCAAGCAAGGGTCGAGGAGATAAATAGGGATTAATGACCAATACCGAAATCATAGAAAGGACGATTAAAGAGATTGAGAACATGAGGGTTTCCAAATCAGATATTGAGATCCCTATTTTTAAAATGTTTGAAATCGGGCTGATCACAATTCAAAGGGCTAAGAGGTTTTTAGTAAAAAAAGCATATTTTGATAAGATGAATGATCAGAGAATGCTGGGCAGGACATCAGCGATCGAAACAGCCTTGGAGTTCGATGTCAGTACGAGTTTTGTCAATAAATGCGTGTATCATTACACGGATATAAAAGTATTCTAATAATTCTTTTTCCAATTACGTATAATAGTTTTTAGATCTAAGGACGTATACTTGCAAAATAGTATTAACTAAAACCGAATTATGTTAAAAGTTAAGAAAACTCCAAAAGCAAATAAGTTTATTAAAGTAAGGGCGGAAAAGGATGGCGTTGTAAACGTTGATATATTTGGAGTTATTGGCGAAGGTGGATTTTTCGACGAAGGCAATACAATGAAGGGGTTGAAAGCAGAAATCAAGGATGCAAAGCCTAAATCGTTGGACTTTAATATTGCATCTCTAGGTGGTTCTGCTTTAGAGGGATTAGACATACATGACCTTATCAAATCCCAAAAGGTTCCTACCAGAACTAAGATAGTCGGTGCGACAGCTAGTGCGGCAGCCGTATTATCACAAGCAGGGGATAAAAAAATTATGAGCAAAAATCAATTATTACTTATTCATAATTCTAGGGGAATAGCTATGGGTGAGGCAACAGATTTGGAGGTAGTAACAAAAGACATGAAATTGATTGATGCTAGAATGTTAGCGATTTTCGCTGAAGATAATGAGAAAAGCACAGAGGCCGAGTTGAAAGCATTAATGCATGAAGATAGATTTATTGATGCAGAGGAAGCATTGGAAATGGGATTGATTGATGAGATTGTTGATCCAAGTGAATTTGATGCTAAATATGACATGAAAGCAATTGCTGCATGTGCAGGGTTAACAGATAAGCATAAAGAGTTTTTAGCTGAGTTTTATGCTGAGGAGGAAGAGGAGGAGGAAGAAAATAAAGAAGAGGAAAATGAGGAAGAAGAGGAAAAGGGAAGCGAAGAAGAAGAGTCTGAAGAAGAAAAAGAAGAAGAGGAGGAGGAAGAAGAGGAAGGCGAGCAGGATGATAAAGGAGAACAAAAAGCTAACAAACTTCCATCTCACAGATCTTTCCTAGATAAATTACTTGGAAGGAAAGAGGAAAAGGAAGATCCTAAGAAAGACAAAAAGCCTGTTAAGAGTGAAAAGGAAACTGAGCTGGAAGCCAAATTGGAAAAAGCAGAGAAGGAAGCCAAGGAATTGAAATCAAAACTTTTCAAGGCTAATCAAAAGAAAGGCAAGAAAGCAAAGGTAATTACAATCGGCGATTCTGGTATACATAGTGATGTAGACGAGAATATGCCGGATTGGTTAAAAGCAAAAGAAAAGGATGCAGAAGCATTAAGAGATCACGAAATTTAAACTGAAAATAAAACTTAAAAGATGAAAAACTTTAGCAAATTTATTACCAATTTTTCTTTAATGTTCCTAACAGCATTAGTGCTATTTGGTGGAGGATGGATTGTCCCAACCGTAGCTGCCGTTGGTGCAGGATTAGCGCAATATGTTAAAGTTCCAGGTGCTTTACTATCTGGTTTCATCACACAAGGATCAGAATTTAACGGCAAGGAGAATGAGGACATCATGCTCAGACCGTTATTTACGGGCACACGACCAGATCAATTAGGAATCAGGATTATATTTACCGTTAAAAGTTCTTTAAAGGTTACCTTCTTTGGTACTCTTAAAAAGATTCTTAAAAAATATGCTGACGGATTTAGTGCTGGATCTTCTGCACCGCAAACTCAAAAGAAGTTTACACTTGAAGAGTTTAAAGCAGAATCAGAATATAGCAAGCAGGATTATAAAGATACCATCCTGGAGAATGTAACTAATGAAGGTGGTATTAAGCAAAATGACATCTCAGGAACCGACGTATTTAACGCAGAGGTCACGGTATTTCAACAAGGGCTTGATGCTGATATATTTAGAATCTTCTGGCTTGGAAACAAAACCAAAAAGACCGTTACCGCAGGCGTATCAGATGATGGTACTCCAGATATAGATTATAATGTAATCGACGGAGTTTGGGAAGCAATTTTTGTTGCCAGCGAAACATTACCTAATGGAGATGCAAGTGGATTGCCAGCGGGAGATCAAATTAAAAGAGTAGTTATTGCCAATGGCACAACTGCCCAGATTAGCACAGCAACGCTGACTGGCACTTCTGGTACTGCTAATGTGTTGATAAATAGTGTTAATTATCTAGCAACATTTACAACTAGTTTAACTGTTTCCGCTGCAAACTTTGTGACAACTCACGCAGCAGCCCTACTCTTAGTAGGAATTAAAGCGACAAGTGCGGGTGCAGTAATTACATTAACTGCTGATGTTACAGGGCGACCATTTGTATTGACATCTATTACTAATGTTTCTGGTGACTTAGCAGGATCGGTTGCTGATACTACTCCTAATGTTGGAGCAGTTGCATTGGCTGCTGACGAGGCAAGGGATACTTTCAAACTTATGCTGACCACTAGTGCCAGACAAGTAATGAAACAGATTCCTAAAGGAATGACCAGGTTATATGTTACTGATACAATGCTTGAAAATTATCAGGAAACATTGGAGGCTGATGGAACTGAGCAAGCGCATTCTAAGCAAATTGATGGATTAGATAGGTTGTTTTACAGAGGCGTTATGTTGATCCCAACAGGAATCGATGAGGACTTAGATGCTGATGATATCGATCCTTTCCCTCACAGAGCGATCTGGACAAGTCCTCAAAACTTAGTTCTTGTAATGAATGGGCGTGGAGACTTTGCAGAAACCAGATTTTGGTTTAATCCCGATGAAAATACTAACAGACAACGATCTCAATTTGAGTTTGGTGCTGACTTCTTATTACCTGAGTGGATGACCGTTGCTTATTAATTTAAATCAAAAAGATACATTATGAGCTTTAGTGCAGGAACAAAAAGAATTTGCGAGGCCGTTTCAGGTGGACAAGTCCAAACTTTTTTAATCTCACAAATCGACCTTGAACAGGACGGAAGTAGTGTGGTAATTGCCGGAGGCAAGATCACTACAATCACGCCGAAAGCTGGTAAGGTATTTACTGAGTTTGAATTTGAGCAAGATACAGCAGCAAGAAGGCAAACAGCTTCATTTGAAAATGGCTCTCTGAGCATACTGCATGAAGTTGAATTCTTTGTTAAGAAAATCACAACCGATCAAAGGAATGCAATCCAGGAGATTTACGATGAAAGCTCATGCGGAATCGTAGCAATCACCAAGGATGCCAATACATTATCTTGGGTGTCTGGTTATAGTGAGGCATTTACCACATTGAGGCCGCTAAGATTGCAAACCGGAACAGAGGATAGCGGTAAATTATTCACTGATCTTAATGGGGAGGTTGTAATAATTCAAAGTACTGATAACGCTAAAGATTTAGAATTTACTGGAACAGTTCCAGTGTAAATAGATAATTTATGGCAAACGTAACAAAAGATTATGGAATAGGAGATACGGTATTTGTGGCTTATCCCTTTCCCTCAAACAACTATTTCACTGCCCAATCCAGAATTGTAGACAAAGTTGATGTTAATAGCTCAACAAACGAGGCAGTTGTGAAGTTCACAAATGGAGAGGACGTTGTTGATGGAGCTGTGAAAACAGTTTATACTACTTCTCCTCTGGCATCTACGGCTATTATAAATGATGTAATTAGTAAGGCCGATACCGCTGCTAACGATGATGCTACTACATCTCTTGCTAGTACGGCAGCACAACCTACATTATCACTAGGCAGAGTAGATACGTAAAATGGGTGAATCTAAATTAATAGAACATTACACGCTTGCAGAGAGCATGTATGGCAGAACTACATATCCTAAAAAGGGCAAGATTGACCTAAACGAGGATACATCACAAAAGGATCTTTCTTATTTACATAACGAGGTTGGTATGGTTGACTGCATTTCCATGTCGGAGATGACTAAGAAGCAAATAGATTTATTGGCAGCAAAGAAAATACAAAGGAAAAAAGAACGAGAAGAGTTTCAGGCACATGTCGCAAAGGAATCCGAAAAAGGCAAGATGAAAAAGGATAAGTAATATATACCCAGCCACGCTAAAGAGGGGAGGTTTCCATGAGGTTTCCTCCCCTTTTTTTGTTTGAACTAAATAGAAATGGTAACTTTAAAAAAACATCGGCAAATCTTTAAATTTAACGGGAAAAACGGTGGAAACAGATAGAGATAAAAAAGGCCAGTTCGCAAAGGGAAATAAGGCAAAGGAAGATTCCGGCAATTCAAAGAATAAGATTATAGCGACTCACCAGGTTGGGCTTGATAATAGGCCTCCCCCGATCCCCAGGGAAAAAGATGAGACAGATATAGACTTTGAGCCATTTAGGGAGTTTGGAGATAACAATCTCTTTCCTAATGCCCTGGCGATGCTAAACAGAAGAGGGTCCACACATAGGGCTATCCAGTTCTATAAGTCAATATTCACAATCGGAAATGGATTTAGGGCTGATGACAATATCCAGGTATTGCAGGACCTCATAAAGATGGTCAATGGGGATATGGAGTCAATGAGGAAGATGTACAAGAAACTGATCAGGGATTTTAATGGATTTGGCAATTCTTACATGGAGGTCGTGACCGATTCAAACAGATCCTTTTTAAGTCTATTCCATAGGGATGCCACAAAGATTAGATTAGCAAAAAATATTGATGCGATAATTATACATCCAAATTGGAGGAGATACAGGGGGCATCAGGGTCTACAAACAGTTATCCCGTTATATCCGGAGTTCGAGGAGTCAGATGATGGCATGTTGCACTCGATAGTTCACTTTAAAGAATATGAACCAGAGTTTGTGCATTATGGCCTGCCATCATGGGTGGCTGCTATGGATGCTGTGGCGATAGGATATAAGACTAACAAATGGAACGTAAGCAGGCTGGATAATTCGTTTCAGATGTCCGGAATACTAGAGGTTTTCACCGACAAGGCTGATAAAAAGATTAAAGACCTTGACAAGTTCCTTGATGCTTTATATAAGGGAGAGGGAAACAATGCAAAACTATTTAAGATTCAAAGAGAGAGAGGGGGGGAGACTACCAAGTTCACCCCATTTGTCCAGAACGCAGAGGGAGAATTTATCAATCTACATACCCAATCTGATTCGGAGCTTATAACTGCTCATAATTGGTTCCGGAGCCTATCAGGGATTGCTGATAATACGGGGTTTGATACTCAGAGAATAAAAAACGAATATGCCATTGCAAGGACTACTGTTATTCCAGAAATAAACAATTTCTTTTTGGAGACTATTAGGATGGTAATCGAGGAGGAGTTAGCGGTGGATGCTTCCAGTTTAAATATTGAATTATCATCTCCATTGTCGGTAATAGATAGGTTAGATCCTAATTTCTTTGTTAGAAAGAAAGAAGGCAGGGAGTTGCTTAATTTAGAATTAGATCCAAAAGATCCAAAAGAAGATGAATTTATTAAAAACGGCCCGGACAAACAACAAGAACCACCACCAACGTCATGAAAGAACCACTTATATCGGCGCAAGAAGTAATTGACAAGACTATTCCGAGAAAGAATATTAGTAAGAGGTTTTTCCTGGACCTTCATATTAAGATTGCTGAAAAGAAATACTTCAGGGATGTCATCGGGGTGGACTTTTTAGATGAGTTGATTGATCAAAATGACGGGGACTCCTTAACTGCTGATAACAAAACACTGTTGGATGACCACCTTAAAGATGCCCTGGCATTCTTTGTTGTTACCGAGGCATTAAATCATATGCACATAGATATGTCGGATGCTGGGATTACAACGCTGGGGACAGAGTTCACCAATCCGGTTTCTGCAAATCAGAAAGCCCAGTTGCAATCCTTTTTTCGGGAGAGTGGGGAGCTGCTAAGAAATGAGATGGTTAAGTTCTTAAAGGATCAGCAAGACCTGGATGATACCAAATATCCACTATTTGATTCCACGAAGGATTTGAGTGATGAGTTCCCAGTGGTGGGAGGCATCATTTTTAATACTTTAGATGAGCCGGTAAGGCCCGATGAGAATATTGACAAAGGGCAAAGTTTAAGAGACTGCTAAATGACATTCGTTAAAAGCACAAAGGATTTAAATAGCCATGTCCGCCAGGATGAAGATGCTAAAAACATGCATACTCCGTTTGGCTTTCTTGGTGCAAACAAGGGAGAGATATTGTGGAAAGATGAAACCGAGAATCCTATATGGATCAAAAATCCGGTTGTGCCTGCGGTTTTAGATTTTGTCAGCTCAATTGCGGCACCTCCAACTGAGGTCGATGGGGATACTTACTTACTCAATGCGGCAGGGGCAATCCTTGATGTAGACACGATCCTATTTCAGTCAGGCAACACGATAAGATATACTTTTAATGGCACCCCTGATTTAAGTGGAGTTGCTGTTGATGACTTTTTGACTGTCAAGCTGGCCGGCAAGACCATCAACAATGGAACTTTTAAAATTACAACGGTCAATGACGGGTCGGACTTTATTGAAGTAACTAATGCTCTCAGGTCGGATGCCACAGATGACGAGGCCTCAGACAGCCCTGCCACCGGAGAGGTGACCGATGAGCTTTGGGATGGTGCCACCCCTAATTCGTGGGTTAAGTTTTCAGGGGCAACGGGATTATGGGGATTTATTGATGCATTTATAGGGCTTCTAACTGATGATCTGACAGTCGGTGAGCAAAGAAGGTTTGACGGAACAACTTGGGCTATTATGACTTCTTTATCCGGGGGAGGCACGCTAAATAAAATAGCCAGATGGACAGGCACTGCCTCTTTAGGGAACTCCATAATGACAGAGGCCGGAACGGTATTGGCTGTAGCAGGAGGATTTGGAGTTACTAGCGCAACAAATAATAAGGCAATTGATGATGCCAGCTCAAATGCGCTTTTTGAACTTGATGTATTCTCTCAAAATGACACCTTTATTACTTCCGATGACGGGGCCGGCGCAAAAGGCTACATGTATGTAGGTGATGACTTTGTTGAGTTATTTGGAGGTGTAGGCGTTTTGATTGGGCTTTATAGTAATAATCTTCTTTTGATGTCTGGCTTTGCATTGAGTACAGATAATCATGTAGCTCATATATATATTCCTGATAACTCAGCAGGAGATAAGACAAGCTCTAATTTTGGCGATAATCAGGCGGGCACTTTCCTTGCTAGAAACAGCACGATTAAATCAGGTGTAACCAACACAGGTATTGGTGGTGGCGTTGGGATAACAGCAAAAACAGATGACTCATGGTATGTTAACCAATTAGGGTTCTTTGAGTCGGGAACTATTGAGGGATTATTCAGGGCAGGAACATTGACAGCCGATCGAGTTTGGGAGTTGCCCGATATTGGAGGACAGATTCCAGTTGAATTAATGGCTGCATTTCAACTTTCTAGCCCATCAGCAAGTGAAGACGCGGGAGGGGTAAGATTTAATACTAATGTGACAATCGGCAAAATAGTTGCTGTAATTGTAGGAAGTGGTACTGATATAACATGGACATTAAGACACTCGACAGACCGAAACGCAACAGGAAACGAGGTCATAACAGGAGGCACAACAACCTCAAATAAAACTACAGGGCAGGTAATTACATCTTTTAATGATGCTACAATTCCGGTGGACTCGTGGTTATGGCTGGAAACAACTGCTAAATCAGGCAATCTAAACTGGTTAAATGTAACAGCTTTTTATACTTACGATATATAATGGCATCAGAAACAAAATCAGGAGGGACGTTTGCTAATGATTCAACGGTAGGTTTAATTCCTTGGACAAATCCTGGCAATGCAGTAGCCTCTGATGATAGCGATGCAGATGTTATTCTCACTGTTAGTTTTGGCACAAGCTATTACCTTAAAGCCACAAATTTTGGGTTTGCTATTCCTGATGGTTCAATAATTGATGGAATAGAATCTAAACTGGAAAGAGCCCAAGAAACAGCTGCTACTGGCGACATAGAAGATAATAGTGTAAAGATAGTAAGAGGTGGTACTATTGAAGGCGATGAAAAAGCGAATACAGGTGTTAACTGGCCCACATCTGATACTATTTTCACTTATGGTGGCCCTACTGATAAATGGGGATTGACGTGGACGGCAGCACAGATAAATGCTTCTGATTTCGGGATTGTTATTTCCGCATTGAATGATAATACACCGGCAGGATCAAGGCAGGCAGAAATAGACCATCTTACACTAACAGTTTATTATACATTGGTATCAAAAATGATGTTTACCTAATTTTGGAAAGCGAATTTAATGACTTAAATTTGAGATATGGCAGACCTAATTAAAGGAGGAGATTTTGATTTAGAAGTTGAGGTCCTCAATGCAGACAATTCACCATTAATTATCACGAATGCCACAGAAATCCTAGCAACAATTAGAAGTGTTGACGACCGGGCATTAGTAAGATATAAACTAACTAATTCTGGCCTCTTGGAAGTGGTTATCTCAGATGGGGCTAATGGAAAGTTTAAAATCAAATTCCAATCATCTCAGAACATTGGTGCGCCGGCAGGGAAGATTGAAGTGCATGGTAAGGTAACTTTAACAGACGCAAATTACGAGAATAATACTCTTGAATTTCCATTTATTGATAAGGATAAATTTAGATTAATTGATCAGGATCTATAATGGAGCAGATCAAGACTACAGTTAAGGTTACTAATGCAATTAAGACAACAGTTAAGTTAGCTGACAAAACCACAGTTAGCACGGCGGGGGCTATAATCGGAGCCACCTGCCAGGAGTTAAATGATGATCTCACGCAAGCGCAAAGGCAGCTGCTTCAAAAAGTCGAAGAAATTGTTTCAGGTCAAACAACAAAATATGCAGATGATGATGATGGAGATACACGAAAAGGGAGGCTGGTAGATTTCTTTACCCTTGATTGCAATAATGATTTCGACAACACAAACAGGCATACCAATGATGTTGGTGGTCAAACAAAAGACGGATCAGGAGGAGAAACTATTGATTATATCTTAGATGGAGCAACGCCTTATGCATGGTTTGTTAATGTTCCGGGGGCTAACCTAAGCTGGGCAACAGCACTTACTACGGCAGCAGCTTCTACCGCCGGGGGATTTTCTGATTGGAGGATGCCTAATCTTCCAGAATTTCGAACGCTACAAAACCTGGAAGTTGGAAATGGAGGCATTAATTATTCACCAGTCAACATTTCCAAGTCCCTTATCTGGACAAGTACCACCGCTACTGCAAATACATCACAAGCCTATGCCTATGACAGGAATAGTAATATGTTCCCATTAAGAACTAAAACCCTGGGAGCGGGTTTATTACTTGTAAGAGATTACGTTTAATGGATAGCAACTTAAAACAATACATAAAGGCTTATAAGCACAAAGAAAAGTGGATTGAGAACATCCTGAAAAAAGATTCATTGATGTATATTGTCCTTTTTGGGTCGGCCGACTGGAGTAAATATAATGAAAAAATGAAGCTGGCACTGAACGTCAGGTATCTTTCCGAGAACGGGGTAAACATAACCAGTAAGCCTATGACAGTGGATGAGGTGATAGAGGCAAAGGAAAAGGATAAAAACTTTAAAGTTCCGCTTTGTATCCTCGATGATAATGACGAGGTTGTGGTAAATGACATAGCCTCTTTTGAAGATGCCACTGATTTAGGATTCAAAGAAAAAGAAAAACAATTATGAACGGAAATACAGAAATAAAATTAGGCATTAAACAGGCATGGGGGATTATGATGACGATACTGATTGCTGGTATCTGGCTAGGTGTTAACGTAATCAACACTAAGGATGAGGTTTCAGAATTAAAAACAGAGATAAAAAGTTTCAATGAAAAACTCACTAAGATTACTATTAGTGTGGCTATTCTTGCCGCTAACAAGCGCAGCAACGGACACGACTAGTATTGACTCTATATATAACGAGTTAATACATATGCAGCAGTCTATTGCTAGCAACGACTATAGGCAGGATTGCCAGGACATAGATGAGCTGTTAGATTATTTAGATACTATATTATATGAACTAGAGCAATTTTATATAAAAGAAGAATGGGAAGCAATAAAAAAATAAACTATGTATTTATTCGGAACTAAAAGTAAAGCTCAATTAGCGACTTGCCATATTGATTTGGTAAACATTCATCAACTGGCAATAACAAGAACCAAAGTAGATTACGGTATCCATCAGGGAAGCCGGACAGTTCAGCAGCAACAGGAATATTTTAATAATAAAAAATCTAAAATTAACCCTAAAATTTATTCAAGTATCCAGGATCTTGCTAAGGTTGCAAAGCATATCATTATAGCCGACCATCACGAATATAGAAAGTCCAGAGCTACCGATCTTCATGTAGCAGAAAAATATAAGGGCAGAGCCTTAACGTGGGATCAGATACATTTAAGTTATATCGCCGGAATCTTAATGAGTTGTGCTCAGGAGCTATATGATATAGGGGAAAATACTCATTTATTAAGATGGGGCGGCGATTGGGATAGTGATGGGATAATAGGATTAGATCATACATTAAGAGATTTACCACACTTCGAACTTATAAAACCATAGATATGGGTAAGAAATTTGAAAGCAAAAGATTTACATTAGTTGCATGCGCATTTGTAACTGTTGCTGGAATGGGAATAGGATCTTTATTTACCGGAATGGAGGCCGTAGGTGTCACTTGTGCCACTGGAATGTGTGCATTGATTGGTTACTATGTGAAACAAGAAACCACCCGTCCTAGTGACAAGCCAGCCATATAAAGGTATTTCTGTCGTTTTAATGTTAATTTGCTTGATCCTTGGCGTGTTATGGTATCAAGACAATGACCAAACCGTATCTGACAAAGATCGCTTAGAGGAGCTTAATGAGGCTTATACGGTCAAAATTGACAGCCTTAAATTTTCTCTTTTTGAAAGATTAAAAGATATTCATAGTTTGCAGACCCAATTAGATAGTCAAATAAAAACAGAAGTAATTTATGTACAAGTCAATACTCAACTTAGTTCTATTGATACCCTTGATAGTGGGGAGTTATTCGAGTTTTTCTCAGAATTTAACACCGGAAATAATCAATAACAAACTTTGTTTTGACACCATCCAGGCAAAGGAAATAGCAAAACACCTGGTAAAAAGCCGGGGTTATGATACATTACTAATTATTGCCAAGGCTAATGAGGACAAATGCAAGGAGATTATTGTGCAGTATAAGCTGTTAAATGATGAGGCGTTAGATATTATAGAGACTCAAACACTCCAAATAGTCAACTTAAAGGCTATCAATAAGCTGGATGAGAAAAAGATCAGGGGATTAAAGGCTCAAAGGATATTATTTATAGGGGCAGGATTACTGGCCTCAACATTCTTGGTTGTTATTAAGTGACTTTTTCCACAGTTAGTTTTGAAGCAGGGCAGGGGTGTCCTGCTTTTTTTGTATATTATTGTATGGCAGTATTAAAAAAATGGATCAATCGTCAAAGAAAATTGCGACGAAAATACCAGCGAATATACTAACGAAAATTATTATAGGGATTATCATTGCTGTTGTTGGGTTTATCTTCCAAATAATCGGCACCATAGTCTCCTTATGTGCCTAAATGGTATATGATGATTCGGGTACCACCCCCATATAGCAAATTCAGTTACAATATAAGTAAAAATAAAGGTTCCGATTAGGAATATAGCGACATGATTAATCGTTATCATGCCTCCCTGCTATTTAACATAACGCTGATACATTATAAGACAAATATACGGTTTAAATAATGAAAGTGAAAAATAAATTGATTTATTTAACACCCTATAAAACTTCCCGAAACTACGTTTCTCCAGTTTTCTTTGGGTGTACGTGATTTCGCAATATTAATACCCTTCGAGAAATCGGGGGGTTTTTCTAAAACAACTTAACATAATATTTGCCTCCGAGAGTATTGTAAACATTGACTTTGTTAAAAATAATGCAAATAAGGGTGAAAATAATTGCCTAAATATTAGGATGCTTACCGATTTATCCGTAACATTACATTGTGATTAATACAGTAAAGGTAAAACAAGTAATCAAAGGTAGGGGGGTAAAATTCTTTTTCTTAGCAAACGAATTGGGATGCTCAGAAAAAACCCTTTATAATTATTTAAATGGGGAGACCACGCCGCCAGAAACATTTAAACAGGAATTAGCAAATATCCTTGGTGTGCCAGTGAATACACTTAATTAATTTTTTTTGCTTAATGAATACGGAAAAATCGGTAATGTGATGCAATATTTTATTAACAAAAGAAATAGTAAATAAATAAACTATGAACAATCCAAAACTTTCAACTTATTGTCCTAAATGCAAGGGGCACGTAAACTATCCTCACGAATGTAAACCGGATATGATTTGCGAATTTTGCGAAACGGCAATACGAATTGGAGAGCCTCATGTGCAGGATGACAAATACGGTCATGGTTACGTCCATGAGTTTTGCGAAGAGGAATTTTTAAGCAAGGCTGACAAATGGGATGAAGCCTTACACGATTTAGCACCTTATATAAACGGATAAATATGTCAGTACAAATTTTAACAGATACAGAAAATGGTCATAAGTGCCTTTATTGCACTACCACAATGTGGGCGTTTGGCAGCATTTTTTACGAAGATGATGATGTAGAGGATTTTTTAGAATGGCTACCAAAAGATGCAAGACTTTATACAGATAGCGAATTAGAAACTAAGATATATGAATGGAGAGGTTTAAATAATTAATTATGAGTATAGTAAGATGTGAATTTTGTAATACTAATATTGATACTGATTTTGATGTCGAGCATTTTGTGAACGACGATATGACAAAATGTATTAAACAGGAAGAAAGAGACGAAGAAGAAAAAGAAATCATTATGAAACATACAAAAGGTAATTGGACGATTAAAGATTATGTTGATCGAAGTAATAGAAAAGACATAGTTGGTGGGTTTAAGATAAAATGCGGCAAAAAAGTTATTGCAGAATGTAACCCCTATGGCGGAAAAAGTTGGGAAGGACTTAGAAAAACTGAAGCAAATGCAAAGCTAATAGCTGCTGCTCCTGATTTATTGGAAGTAAACGAAACAAATTTAGACTTATTAAGTCTATTACTTGAATGGCATAAAAGCAATGCGCTTGCCTTACATAATGCTAATATCAGCAATTATCCTTTAATTGCAATAGAGAAAATAATACAATTAAACAAAAAAGTAATCAAAAAAGCAACTAAATAATAATTATATGAAACATACAAAAGGTAATATTAAAATTAAATTCCCAACAGGCAAGGTAGGACATGAGTTAGGGCATTTTATGGGTGCTAATGATTATCATCCAGAAGAAAAACCTCCTCATGCCAGAACATTAATAGAAAAGCTCCATAAAAACCTTAATCTATGCTTGACTATTGATGAGTTAAAACAATTAGAAAATGATTGCGATACTGCCCTTGATATATTAGCAGATCATTTAGATCAAGATGGAGAATGGACAAATCTACATCATTATCATTTACAAAAATTCAACAATAAAGTAAATATAGCAATCCAAAAAGCAACTAAATAACTAAACTATGAATACAGAAAACCCACCAGAAGGAATGCCCAAGCAATCGGAAGCTGAGATAAAAGAAAAAACAAAAGAAATCCTTGCTTATACAAAGGATACATTAACCATAAAAAAGATTGAGGATCTTGTTGCGAAAGCTGAAAACATCAGCGGCTTGCAAAATTTTACTGAGTTGCTGAATAAAGCTCCCGATCCTAAGAAGGTTCAAGTCAATAAAAATGCAAACAACTCCAAGTACTTGCCGATTTCAAGTGTGGAGGCTAAACTTGATCAGCTATTCTTTGGGCTATGGGAGACTAAGAATTTCAAATGGACTAGGGAGGTTAACGAAATGGTAGGATCTTTAGAGTTATCTGTTTACCATCCTGTTATTAAAGAGTGGATAACTAAAAATGGGGTTGGGGCGGTTCCAATCCAACAGGAAGCAAAGACACCAATAGCGGACATCTTAGCCAAGAAGTATAAAAATGCTTTGGTCAAAGATTTTCCACACATGGAAGCTGAGTGCATTAAAAATGCAGCAAAGAAGTTTGGTAAAGTCTTTGGCAGGGATCTAAATAGAGATTTTGAGGACGTTTATACACCTCTTATCAACATGGAACCACCACCGGATATGAACGAGGATGACGCAAAAAGCGAAATCTCAAAACTAAAAACGGATGAGGAGTATGTTAAATACTATCAAGAAATGAAAAAGCTGATGAAAGTAGACTGGTTTGCAAGAGCGATGAGGGATCAGAAATTAATCATTGATAATCAAGAATAAATATGAAAACTTATACAGGATATTTTTTAACGTGGATAAAGCTCGTTAGTAAACTTTTGTTAATTGTGATAATTTTATCTGCATTAGGTTGGATATTCGTCTACTATCCAATAGTGATTATTATCTCATGTTTTTTGTTGGTGTCAATACCAATGGCGATTGCAATTCATGAAAACAAAGGCAATGAGTAAATCAACATTAAATATATCCAAGTCTTTCCTGATAGAATACTTTCAGTATAGAAACGGAGATGCATGTGGGCATCTTTTAAATGAAATGTATGTCAAGCATTCTATAAGAACGGAACCGACAAAGGCAACACTGGGAGGACATTATTTTGAGAGGCAGTGCATCAATTATACGTCCGGGGATTCTGATAAATTAAATGCTCAACTTGCGGAGGTTGGTCTTTTGGTAGGAAAGGAGAAAGATCAGCCCTCAGCCGAACTCAAAAGGATTGACGAACAGGTGGTAATCTTTAAGGAGCAAATGAAGCACCTGCCAATCGAAATAAAAACCGTTGGGGATACAGTTCAATATGATGATTATAAGGCTGTACTGGATATATATGGGACATTTGACGGCAGAGAGGCGATCATTGACCTTAAATTGACAGGAATGTTTGACAATAAATGGGAGGATTTCGGGTGGCATCTGGATACTCTGGAGGACAAATGGAAGCTAATGATGCAGGCGAAGTTGACCAAATGGATTTGGATGCAGAAATACGAGAAGCAAATTGACTTTTATTTTTGGGTGTTCTCAAAGACCGAGAAACTGCAACAAAGATTAATCAAAATAGATATTGACAAGGACAGCATGAGGATATTTACTAAGCAATTATTGGATGCGAAGCAAAATATCTATGAATCTTTTGCCCAGGGATTCACCCCTTATCCTGAATATAATAGATGTAGGGATTGCCCATTAAAGGGCAACTGTGAATTTGAAGCAAAGATTATTGAACCAGTATTAAAAATGATATAATGAGAGAAATTAAATTCAGATTTTGGCATAGATTTGATAAACAAATGTATCCTGTTTATGATTTACAAGGAGATACAGCAACAGGAACGCTTTGTTCTTTAATAGTAAACAAAAGTAAAAATCACGTTAATAGGATGCCAACAAGAATTGAAAACGGTGAATTAATGCAATACACAGGGCTTAAAGATAAGAACGGCAAAGAGATTTATGAGGGGGATATTGTTCAAATGCCGAATTGGTTATATCCTGTTGAGGTAATATTTTCCCTTCCTAAATGTCGTTTTTGTTGCCAGCTTAAAGGTGGGATTAATGATTATATCCCACTACATAGCGTTGTAATAGGAAACATTCACGAAAACCCCGAATTATTATGAAACATTTACTTGAAGGATTTATAATTGGATTTGGAGTTGTAGTACTTATATTTGCGATATTAACATTATTATTCACATTACTAATTAGGTTATCGTGAAACCGGGAATATATAATATGGATTGCATGAAGGCTATTAAGGAGTTTCAAGATGAAAGTATAGATTGTATTATAACTTCACCTCCCTATTGGCAATTAAGAGATTATGGCTATCCTAAACAGTGGGGATTAGAGCCTACTTATCAGGAATACTTAGAACACCTCTGGCAGTTTATGGATGAGTGTAAAAGGGTGCTTAAAAAGACAGGCACTTGCTGGATTAATTTAGGCGATACTTATGGGACTACATCAGGCGGAAGTAATCAATTAGCAAAAGGGGATAAAACTAAATACGGGCAAATAAACCACGATAATAGATTTGCAGAACAAAACAAAGATAAAATGCTTCATAAATGCCTCTTATTAATCCCTCATCGCTTTGCTATTGGTTGTATAGATAGGGGCTGGATAATGCGTAACGATATTGTCTGGGCTAAGAGAAACGGAATGCCGGAAAGTGTTACTGACAGGTTCTCTAAAAAGCATGAGTATATTTTCTTTATGGCCAAGAATCAGAACTATTACTTTGACTTGGATGGGATAAGGGATAAGCACAATGTCGAAAGCCTAAAAAGAGAATTAAGAGGCAACCGAGAAGGTAATAAATATTCTTCAGGTATAGAGAAGCCAGAGGGAGTTCATGCTAATACAACGAGTAAAGAAAGAAAATTTAGGGGATATGATGATTTAGATAAATATATATCTGAAAAAACTGGAAAAAATCCTGGATCCGTATCTGATTTTTGGGATATTCCTACTAAAGGGAGTTCAGAGAAGCATTATGCAAGTTTTAATTACAAGTTAATAGAAAAACCTATTATGGCTGGTTGTCCTAAAGGAGGTATAATATTAGACCCTTTTTGTGGTACTGGAACTACATTAGTAAGAGCACTTCAATTAGGACGGAAAGTGATAGGTATTGATGGGAATAAAGAATATTGTGAAATAGCAGAGAAAAGAATCAATGAAGAAAAACAAATCTTAAGAATGTTTAAATAAATCATTATGGCATCATATAAAGAAGCAACAGGAAAATCAATAGAGGAGGCATTCAGGGAGTTCCATAAGGCTAATCCAAAGATCTATGAGCTATTCAAAGAACAGGTTTTAAGGGCCCAGAAAGCAGGAAAGAAAAAGGTATCAAGTAAAGCGATCATAAATTATATCAGGTGGGAGATGCACGTTAAAACGACCTCAGAGGATGGATATAAGATTAATGATGCTTTTACTGCAATGTACTCCCGAAAGTATATCACAGACTTTCCCCATAACAAAGATCTATTTGAGTTTAGGCATAGGAAAGCAATGGATCTCGGTGGTGTTGTCGGTCCCACTAACACAGACAATATAAAGTCTTGCCTTGATATTACAGTCCCAAGAGATTCTAAAACTGGGAAATCAATAGAGAGGGGCCTGGATAGCCTCAAAACTTTTAATAAGGCAAGGCAAGAGAATTTCGATTTTAAGTAAACAGACTTGTATAGTTAAATAATTAATTCTATATTAGCATCGTGTATCTGCCGAAACCTTATATCATAAACCTTATTGCCCCGAATACATTGCCAATAAATCCTTTGGGGTTTTGCGGATACACCTTTGTTGCAGGGGCAATTTTAATTTGCAATAATGGAGCTTCAAGAATGTTCTAGCTGTAGTATAACTTTTGGGTTAACCCGGGAGTTTATCGATTTCTGTAAAAGAAATGACCATACTTTTTATTGTCCAAATGGCCATAAACTTATTTTTACCGAATCCACTACAAAAAAACTTGAACAAAAAATAAAGCAACTTGAATGGGAAATAAAGCTGAATAAAAAAGATTATTCTACATTACCATTGTCTGGAAAGTGTCCGTTTTGTGGTAATATGTATAGTGTTTTAAGGCATCATTACAGGGTTCATTCACATAAAATAGATTATAGTGGCTAAGAGATTCACCGACACAGATAAATGGAAAAAGAAATTTATTAGGGGCTTAGAGGCTCCTTATAAGTTGCTTTGGTTTTATATACTTGATGATTGTGATCATGCTGGTATTTGGCACGTAGATATTGAGGTCGCTCAGATTAGAATAGGAGAGAAAGTTGATCTCGCGGAGGCATTAGGATTCTTTGCTGGTAAATTTTTTGTTTTTGATGATAATGAAAAATGGTTTATACCTGATTTTATAGAGTTCCAATATGGCAGTTTAAGTGAAAATAATAGAGCTCATTTGTCCGTTATCAATATATTAACTAGGTATGGTTTAATTGATAATAAGGGGTATATTAGGGGCTTGGAAGGGGCTAAAGATAAAGAACAAGACAAAGATATGGATAAGGTTAAAGATAAAGTTAAGGATAAAGACAAAGACAAAGAGCCAAAAAATAAAATTGCAATTATAAATGAGAATCAAAATACAAAACTTCATTTATTTAAAGATTCTGAATATTTCGATATGGATAAGTTTAAGACCACATTTATTGGCTCCAAATATGAGATGTTTAATCTGGAAGTATATTATGAGAAATGCAAGAACTGGAGTGCCAATGACAAAAAGAAAATTGACTGGATTGCGACAGCAAGAAATATGATGTTAAGGGATTATACGGACGGAAAGCCAGTTTATGCTAAAGGGTTAAAAAAGGATGAATCCAAAATTGGAAAGATTATGGCCGAAAAGGATGAAGTATTAGAAGGGATATTAAAATCGCTTACAAAATGACAGAAATAAAATCCTTTGATTTATTAGACCCGGTTGAAAAAAAGATTTATACGGCTTGTAAATCGGCCAGGTTTAAGCAACTATCTGTAAATAGAATAGGAACAATTTGTACTGATATAGTCAGCGGGGCGGTTGCTTTTAAAGGGCAAAATATGGCTGCTCAAGATAAGATTTCGCTGGGGTCAACTTTGGCTTATGATCTTAAAAACAGGTACGGAATCCTGAACGAGATTGATGTAAGGACTGCAATCGATGAGGGGCTGCATAAAAAATATGGTGAATATTACGGGTTGAATATGTCAACTTTCGCTGACTGGTTAGATAAAATAGAGACAATAAAAAGATCAATGTTGAACAGGATGTATATGGAGGAGGCAGATAATAAGAGAAAGGAGGATGAGGGTAGGATGCTTGTGGCTCACAAGAAAACCCCCAAGGAGCAAAGCAAAGAATATTATAATGTCTTGATTCAAATGATTGAGAAGGATAACAAGATGCCTATGGGCTATGCCTATAATGAATGTTGGATGCACATGGAGGATAAGGGTATTATCAAGATGGATCAAAAGGAAAAGGATAAATTCATTGAGGAGGTTAGGGCTATTATTAAACTTGAAGCCGATGAAAAGAAGCTGACAGAGAGAATGTTTAATTATACTGATTACGTGGAGAGGCTCAGCCAGCCAAATAGCCTGGCGGAAAAATGTAAATTCGAAGCGGTAAAGAAATATTTTAAAAGTAAATTAAAAGAAAATGAAAGCAATAAAGTTTAAAGGATTCAATCAAACTTTTGGATTAAATAGTAAGGTTTTTCCACCAATGCCTGCTTATCAAAGCAAAGAGGGAGAGGTTGTGACTTGTTGGCAGATGTCATTTGCTCAAAAGCTATTGATTTTATTTACGGGCAAAGTCTGGGTACATACAATCACTCAAAATGCTAACCTCCAGTATTTTATATTGACACCAATAAGACCGTTTAAAAGGAGGAAATCAGGAATTAAAACAAATGTTTCACGTGGAACAAAAGGAAATTGAAGCTATATGTATGATTGTATTTGTGGTTTTATTTGCCATAGTGTGGTGGACGAGGCCAGAATGGTTTGAACATTTAAAAGATGACTGAACAGAACGAACATATAGAGGAGCAAGATGAATGCGGCACATGTTATGGCACGCTTATTGAGTCTAAGCAATGTCCGGATTGTGGCGTTATGTATGAAGCTCCCTTATGCTTTCCTTATTTTTGTCATTTTTGCGGAGGAAAACTTGAAGAAACACAATGTTTAAAATGTAATAAATGAGCGAACTATCAGAACATAAAGCCCTGGGCAGATACATCAAATATCAATACCCTAAAATAATTTTTATGAGTGATGGATCTGGTATATTCAAATCAGGATGGGGGCAAAGAATGGCCTGGAAAGACCTCAAATCCAGTAGAGGGATTCCGGACATCATTATTCTGGAGCCGGTCAATGGGTTTCATGGCTTTGTGTTGGAGCTTAAAAAGACCAATGAAACTATCACTAAAAAGGATGGTAGTTGGAAAACGCCCCATGTAAAAGAGCAATTTGATTGTTTACAAAATATAAGGAATAAGGGTTACTTTGCGACTTGGGGACTTGGGCTGAGTGATGCTAAATCGAAGGTTGACAATTACCTAAAAGGAATATATGATCGTAAGAATTAAGCATTACACGGTTACTCAAAAGATACTCAAGGTTATAGGGATTGGTCAAAAGCCAAAGGAGATTACAATCACAATTGAAGGGCTGGATCCGGGGAGTTTTCAGGATCTAATAAAAGTAAAAGGAATTAATATGGAATCATTAATCATTGAATCATGAAATTAGAACTTAAACACTTAGCATCTTATTTTCCTTATAGATTGAAGGTAGAATATGCTACAGATATTTATTTATTTGAGGGGTTAATTGGGAAAGATGGAATTTTTGTATCGAAGAAAAACACTACACTGCTCCCGACAAAGCAGCAATTTGTCAAACCCATCCTACGCCCCTTATCAGACCTAACAAAAGAGATTGAGTATGGGGGAAAAGATACAGACCTACTGAAATTTATTTGTGATAAGTGGGGCTATAGGGGCTACGCTCACATATTAGAAAACATAGTATCTCAAAAGATATCATTCTCATTATCTCAAAAACTCTTTGAATGGCATTACGATGTATTTGGATTAATAGAAGCAGGCTTAGCAATAGATATTAACACTTTAAAGTAATAAATTATGAGTAATAAACCAAAGAACATAAAATCAAAGGAGAAAGAATTAACTCCAGAGGAGCAAATTCATCAATCATTAATCATTGAATCGTGAATCTACAACAACATAAAGAGGCATGGGTAGATTTTGTTACTCCATTTTTAGTAGAGTATATTAAAAAGTATTACCCTCAAGTAATTAGCGTTGCATTAATAAATGACCCTAAAACTGATATAGAGAAAGAAGTTGAAAAGTGGTTTTTAAGATGGTCTTTCGAAATGCAATTAGGAGTGTATTTAAAGTATTTGAAAGAGAATAACTTATGGGTTTATGCTGTAATTCAACAAGATAAAAACGAAAAACATTATGCACAATGGTGGGTTAAAGACATGAAAAGAGATATAGCACATTCGATAGGAGCTGCATCATTTGATGATGCTTATGAATATGCAATAGAAGAAGCCTTTAGAATAAGAAACGAACAATTAAAATCTTAATTATGAGTAATAAACCAAAAGGTGCAAAGTCAAAGGGTAAAGAACTTACCCCGGAACAGATTATCCATCAATCATTAGTGAATGAAGGAGATCTAAAAAAGGTTGCTAAATCGACCTCTGCAATTCTTGAGAAGATGGGAGAAAACCGAGAGGCTCAAGGATTGGTAATGGCATGGGAGAAAACATTTATGCAAAAGCTATCTGCATTAAATGCCTATGCCTTGCAGTATAGCAGCCTTGATAAGAAGTACATAGCGTTATTAAAAAAATATGAGAATAAAAATGCAAAGCCTAATAAGAGCTGAGTTGCTATTTCCTAATTGCTTTATCAAAGTAGAGCCAAAGAAGGATTTATTTGAGTACAACTTCTATGACGGCAGAAAGTTCTTTGTTAAGATTAGTTATTTGACAGAGATTGCCAGGAGATGGACCAACCTCAAAGTGATAGCAGCCAAAAAAGAGAACGAACATAAATTAGATTTTAAGAAGTTCAAACCTATGTATGATCTTTTGGCGCAGGCAATGAATGGAGAATTGCATTACAGCCAATTGATTACATTATTAGAAAGGGTTTGTCCTTATAAATTGTAAATAAAATATTATATTTGAAATTCCTAAACATCGAATAACTGATGAGTAAATCAAAACTTCCGATTAAAGATTATTCCAAGCTACCAAAAGGAGAGGCAATGGAGGCCTTTGGATTCGATCCATGGTTATTAAGTGATTTGGCTGAAATCTCAATGGATGACGACGGCAAGATAATGTTTATCGATTTTGCATCATACCCAACGGTTGAGATACCAGTTCTTATGATAGCAAAAAAAGAAAAAAAGGCCATCAAGAAAATGATTAAAGACAATTACATGCAGAATATCGACGGCAATATAATGCGGGCTCAAACGGAAGTCAAGCGATTAGAAAAATTTAAAGAAGCACTTAAAAAATGGTAGGTGCATCAGTGGTAATTGCATTTTCTGGAGCGGAGTCAAAGGAGATATTTGGCGTTGATGAAGTAACAATTAAGAGTCCAGAGTCCTTAGAGGCATGGGTGGTGAAGGTAAAAGACGGGAAATCCACTTATAGAATCCAAATCTCGAATATGTATTTTCAAGACAAAATTTCAAGAATATCAACAGCACATTTAACAAAGCAACAAATTCCGGATGCGTATCATCAGGCGGTAATTGATGTCGCAAAAGAACAAATTGAGATTTATAAAAGTAAAAATTAAATAAAGCAAAATATTATGAACAAATTTAAATTTGAATTAGGACAAGAGGTTGTAGATACAATAACTGGATTTACAGGGGTAATCAGGGTAAGGAGTCAATACTTAACCGGCTGTAATGCTTACGGTATTCAAAATACAAAATTGAAAGATGGCAAGCCTGCAAAGTGGGAATATATTGATGAGTCATTGCTTAAAAAGACAAAGGTTAAGCCGATTTTAAAGGATAGGGATAGAGCAAAAGGCGGTCCTACCTGTGAAAACCATAATCCACCTCAATAAAAATAATCATGGTAGATCCCGTAACAATAAGGCCAAGTAATTACATAGCCGTCCAGGAGGCGGGCACAGGCAAGCATGTTATAATGCAGGTCCATGAGAATTATAAAAAGATGGTAGAGCTTAAAGCCGGTCCCACTCCGATGTATTTCTTTAAGGGATTTGGATTGGATAAAGATAAGGCGTTTGATATTAGATTTGATATGGCTATTCCCATTAAGGCTAATCAAGAGCTTTTATTGAGTTGCGGGTTTATCGATATGGGAGATAGATTAAAAAGGCCAGAGGAAAAAGTAGCATTGATAAAACAGGTAGATGGGAAGTATGGATTTTTCAGTGAGCCATTGGATATGTTAATTAAAGCCCATCTTATTCATATGCATGATATTCAAAATGTATGGCTTGACATGGTAGGTACTGAAATCAATATCGAATTAACCGAGGATGAATTATATACAATGTTTGGGGTAAAGACTGGAGTATGATAGATAAAGCAATCGAAGAATTAAGACTAGCTCTACAGAATCAAGCCGTTTCAGCTAATGGCGAATATTGGGTTTTGTCTACTACTATAGATTTAGCATTTAATAACGCTAAGCCAGCTATTCAATCCCTCTTAACTAAGGAGAGACAGCGCAATGATAAGTTGGTGGAGCTAATGAATAACATAAATGATGAAATTATAGAATGGGATTTAGATGGGGCAAAAGACGAGAATAATTTGCCATCCATGATATATGATTGGTCAGATAAAATAACAGAATTAGCCATTGAACAGAACACTAGTGATAATGAAAAAAAAGGATAGAGAAATAATCTTTAACAAGTATGATGGTCATTGTGCTTATTGCGGTGACCCACTTCAAAAGGGTTGGCACGTAGATGAATTGTTACCAGTTAGAAGAAACGATGATGGAACCTGCATGTATCCCGAAAGATTTCATGTAGACAATCAAATGCCCTCTTGTCCATCCTGCAATATCAATAAGCATTCCATGTCACTAGAGGAATTCCGAAGCCTTATAACAGGATTTATGAAGCATCTTAATGAAATTAATACCCAGTATAAGATTGCTAAACGATATGGATTAGTCCAAGAAACAAATGCTAAAGTTATATTTTATTTTGAATGTTTTAAGTAAAACTATAAGATATGAAGGCTATTCAGAATAATTATTATATGGAATGTTTTTGTTGTTATTATAAGGTTTATTGTAAATCTACTGCTCCGCTAATAATCTATTGCCCCTATTGTAATGTTACTTTAATTATACCACATTCGCAATTCAATAAAAAAGTAAAACTATAAGAGAATATGGATAGTGGGATTTATAACATGGATTGCATGGAGGCCATGAAGGGCTTTGAGGATAACTCTGTTGATTCAATAGTTACTGATCCTCCATACGGATTATCTTTTATGGGTAAAAAATGGGATTATGACGTTCCTAAAGTAGAAATTTGGAAGGAATGTTTACGCGTGTTAAAGCCTGGCGGGTATTTACTATCTTTTGCAGGAACACGAACACAGCATAGGATGGCTGTAAATATAGAAGACGGGGGCTTTGAGATAAGAGATATGATTTGCTGGGTTTATGGCTCAGGTTTTCCAAAGTCTTTAGATATTAGTAAGGGAATTGATAAAATGAAAGGAGTTGAAAGGGAAATTGTAGGAAGAAAGCAACATGCAAAAAAAGACTTTAAAGATAATCTATATGCACAAGACCCTGCAAATGCAAATAATAATAAAGTTTTTGGCTATGGTGAAGAAACAATCACAGCCCCCGCCACACCCGAAGCCCAACAATGGGATGGATGGGGAACTGCTTTAAAACCTGCCTTAGAACCTATCACAGTAGCAAGAAAGCCCCTATCGGAAAAGACGGTAGCAGCCAATGTATTGAAGTGGGGGACAGGTGGAATCAATGTAGATGGATGTAGGATTGGAGATAATATAATAAAAACAAATGCTAAAGAAAAAGGAAATTCCTTTACAAGTGTAGGAAATGCACAGGGTTTTAATGGTTGTGATGAAAGTTATCATCAGGGTAGATTCCCTTCTAATTTAATACATGATGGTAGTGAAGAAGTAAAGAAGATATTCCCGAAAAGTAATTCAAGTGATGCAATTAGAAAAAATAAACAATCACCATTACCGCCGAAAGACGGCTGGAATAATAACAATATGGTAGCACAGGACAGTTATGGGTATAACGATTCAGGTTCAGCCTCCCGATTTTTTTATACTGCTAAAACTTCAAAAGAGGAAAGGAACAGGGGGTTAAATGG
>SDBS01000400.1_pt1 | contig 41168 bp, 40 predicted proteins | sample 2277091 | NCBI WGS metagenome assembly SDBS01 (sample SAMN10404972, study PRJNA504765) | marine sediment metagenome | isolation source: marine sediment core GS10_PC15, 163 cmbsf | place: Arctic Ocean: Southern Knipovich Ridge | collected 2010
TCTCCTCGTCAATAAGATCATCAGGAATATTATCAAAAGTTATATTTTCTCCAGATTGACGTGATAATGATTCAAACCAGACCCAAGTATTTATTTCCAATATTTTTGGATTTTTTACCCATTTGGTGTTTTTAAAATTCATATTAATATTTGATAATATTTTTTATCATAGTGTAATTAAAACAACGTTGGATATAAATTAAAACGTTTACAACATAGACATAATTAATAATCTAAAAAAAAATCTAAAGTGTGAGAGTTATTAGCAAATTTGTCCTTTTTTTAATTGTTTTAATGAGAATTAACCGACATTATTATTAACTTGTTAACGTTAAATCTAATGACTCGATTACGGTCTTAAATCTTTTGAAAGGAGTAGTATTTCCTTGGAATTTTTTAATATTTTCTGCAAATTCTTTCCAAAATCGAATATATATTATAGAAAGTATTTTATTTACAACTTCTTCAGAATTTTTGACTGCGGATCTAGATAACATGAAGAAATCATATCCATCCTCTTTATAGAACGTAAAACGATCTTCTCCTATTGTCATTGATTTGAGTAAGCTTTGGCTCATTTCTAAGCTAAATTGTTGCATTGCAGTCACAAATCCTCCTAATATACCATGATCTATTTCAGAAAAGGGAGCATAGCTATAAAACTCAATCCCTACTGAAAATGAAAATATCCAAATTTCTTTTACCGCCCCCATTGGTTGAAATACTTTCGGAGGAGTGATTTTTATATTATGTATCTTCTCAGACACTTTTTTTATCAATTCCGAATAAAAAGAGACCTTTTCATAGTTTTTCATTTCAGTATATAATTCATTCAGTTTATTTAATAGTTTTAACTCATCAACGACTGGAGTCTTAAAATCTTTATAGATGTCAAGTGCCTGATGTAAATGCTCAATACCCTCCTCTTTCTGACTCGTTGATAGTAAAGATTCGCCCAATTGTTGATGAAATTTAGCAATTGTGTACAAATCCACAAATTTATATCCAGCTATATTTAAGAGGATTTTATTTATTACTACTATATTTTCTTGATACATTTTCAGTTTAGTTTGCTTCTGAACGATTCTCTTAATAATCTTGATTTCTTTTCCTGAATTTTTGCTTATTGTGGCATATTCTAAGGCTTTCTTATAGGATTCTAAAGAGGCATTAAAATCTTCTAAATATTCATAAATATTCCCAATTAGCTGATAATTATATATGAGATTAGGATATCTACTTATTGTCTCGTAAATTTCTATTGAGGAAGTATAATAATCAATGGAGTTATTTAAATGGGATATAAAAGTCTTTTCATCAAATTTTCCAGATTTTATCATGGCAATCGCCATGTTATAATTTGTATGGCCAAGTTCAAGTAAGAGTTTTCCTCGCTTTTCTTGGTTCTCTTCGGATTTCTCTAATTCTTCGCTAATTTTTAAAGTTTTCAGTAAAATGGTGATTGCATGGGTGTTCATTTCTAAAACTCTTAATATTTGCCCGTAAAGATAGAAATAATTAAATTTATTAATAAACTGAAGGTCCATGGTTTCCAATTGTGAAAACTTTTTTATTGCTTCTATATAATCTAAGTTCTTATACGCACAAACACCAGCCATGAACAATGATGTTTCGTAATATTTTTTATGGTGCAATTGACTTGCAAGTTCTTCTAAATCTAAATAATAATGGCGAGCTATATCATATTTTCGTAGCTGAATTAATACAGATCCAAGTGCAAAACTAGTTTCTAATATTAAATCTAACTTATTTTCAGTTTTGAATTTTAAATACGCTTTTTTTAATAGAAAATATGCAGGTTGATATTTTTTTTTCGTAAATTGTTCAACACCTTGTTTAAAGTCTAATAAAGCATTAGGAAAAGAATAATCTTTGTCTATGGATATTTCAGAATCTTGTACTTTTTGTTCTATTATGAATAATTTATTTATTTTTTCATAATAATTATCTAATAAGAGGTTTTTAGTATTAGAAAAACTTCTCCAATATTTATCAGAATATTATCAAATTTTTCTAGCAAATCATCAGGTACGTAATCGGGTAATAAAAGACCTATAATAAAAGCTTGGGGATTATCAACGTTCTCCGTCTTATCTAGGGAATCTAAAAAAATTTTTGACTTTCTATTAATATTCTTGATGGGTAGTTCGAAGAGAATGCGATTAATTATCTTTTCTTTTTCATCATAATAAAAATTTTGATAAGTTATAAAAATTTGCATTGTTATTGTTTCTAAGTCAATTTCATTCGAATTTGGTTGAAATTCCAATACTTTAGGGCCAAATTCTCTACTCCATTTAGCAATAAAAACACAAGGTTGATTAAAATTCTTATATGACATTGATTTTTTCTCTATTAATCAAAATTTTATAGAGCTTTTGGATTTATTTTTTGGACCATGACCCATAATTTAGAAACTTCACATTATTGATTATATTCCTCTAATTGACTGATTATCTCATCATAAATCTTTAAAGCCTCATTAAGGTTTTTCTCATTAACCGAATTCATGCCCTTTTTGCTTAAATTTGTTATCGATATTTTAATCTCTTCAAGGCGATAGAGCTCTAACAGTCTATAATGATAATTCATTGTTTCTGTTTTCAAAGATCCCACATTCCATTTAATATACCTCCCAATTTTGGAATTTGAAATCTCTACAGGTGATAAATTGGTAGGAGCTTTTATAAAATGAAGATAATACAGAGGAATAATATCTTCCACCACAACACCATCTAGAGTAGACCCATAATTATTTGTAATAGGTAATTTCGCATCATAAATTCCCTCGAGCTCAAGATCTTGTAAATTAAAATGAGTTTTTATGATTTTTACTTGTCCTTCTAAGATAAAAATTAACGTTCGAGAGACCTTACGTCGTAGATCATACTTAATTTCGACTTTCTCTTTAGGAGGAATATTTTGAATTTGCCAAGTTAATTCCAAACCTTCTTTCCTTAATGATTTATTTGGTAATTCTTCAACTTTTTTACCGTTTAATTCGATATTTGTTATTTTAAAATTATATGGGATAAGATCAGTAAGTATTGCTTCCTCAATTGCGTCATCAAAAGGATTTTCTAAACCCGATTGTACGTTACATTGTAAAAGATCTTCAGGACCTCCAGATTCTTGGACTTCAATAATATTTTCCTCTTCTATTACTTCTCCTGAGGCACTGGTCAATAAAACTTTATTTTTAATTTCCTTCTTTACCTCAACACGATGTTCTGAAAGTAATGAACCGACTTGCTCAAGCATATCATTCATATCTGAAGATAAATCTCCAAGAAGTTCACTCACAGAGAATTCTTCAAGTAATGGCAAAGTATCTTCTTCCAATTTAATAATATTTTGAATCTCCTCTCCTTTACTTAAAATCTTCTCTTTTTCTTCATTTTCTGATTGAATTTTTACTTCAAGTTCTTCTCTAAATTCCTTTAAAAAAGTTGAATATTTCTCTATTAAATCTTTCTTATCAATAGATTCTGCTAATTGGATTGATTTCTCACAATATTTTATAGCAGCATTTAAATGTTTCTTCTTTTGATTTTCACTGATTTTCTCTTCTAAATTTGATATTTCCTTCATTATTTTAATATAGTTTTCTTCTGCATCCAATAGTTCTTTCTTACGTTCTTCAAGTTTTTCTTTAAAATTCGGAAGATCATGTTTCTGTGTGGATTCCAAAATCCCTTTTATACTTAAAACAGCCTCTTCAAATTTAGATTGTTTTTCTAATTCTAAACTTTTTTCGAGAATTTTATTTAGCAACTTTGTATCTTCTTCTATTCTAATTTGCAGTTTCTTAGCCTCAGATTTTACTGTTGCATCGTTTATAAATTCTTCTTGGTCTTTCTCCAAGGTTTTATCATCTATTTCCTTTGCTAATTTAACAATAGCTTTTGCAACCTCTATAGCGTCATCATATTCTTCTAATGTATACTTATTTTTTGCATGTTCTCTTAAATTGTCTATCTCTGAGATTATACGAGTCTTTTCTTCGAGTTCTTCTCTAACTTCCTTCAAAAGAAGTGAATACATGTCCACTAATTCTTTCTTATTAATGGATTTTGCTAATTGGATTAATTTCTCATAATATTCTATGGTATCATTTAAATTTTTCTTCTCTTGAATTTCACCGATCTTCTCTTCTAAAGTTGAAATTTCCTTACTTATTCTAATATATTTTTCTCCTGTCTCTAATAGTTTTTTCTTACGTTCTTCAAGTTTTTCTTTATATTTTGGAAGATCACGTTCCTGAGTAGATTCTAAAATCCCTTCTATACTTAAAATAGCCTCTTTAAATTTAGAGTGTTTTTCTAATTCTGAACTTTCTTCAAGAATTTTTTTAATTTTTTCTATACATTTATTATCTTCTTCTGTTTTAATTTGTAGTTTCTTAGCTTCAGATTTTGCTTTTACGGCTTCTATAAATTCTTCCTGGTCTTTCTCTAGAGCTATATCATCTATTTCTTTTGCTAATTTAACAATTTTTTTCGCGACCCCTATAGCGGCATCAAATTCTTCAGATTTAATTTTTTCTTCAGCCATTTCTCTTAGATCCTCTATCTCTGAGACTACAGGAGCTAATTTTGTTTCTTGGTTATCAATATTTTCCTCTAACTCCTCCTTTGAGATATCAATCAAATCAAAAAATTCAGAAGGTTCAGATCCAGACTCGATTGTGATATATCTTAGAATTACCATATCTTCATGTTCTCCTGAGGCTATCGATCTAATCTTTGGAATTACATTTTTGAGACTTAGACTTGCACTTTTTCCAATCCATATGTACATCCGCTTTTTTTGCCGAGCATAAACACAAATAATATTAACTAATGTAAATAAATCTAAAACATTTTTTACTTTGGGCTCAAAAAGCTCCTCAGAATAATTTACTTTAAATATCCTTATATTTCCTTCCATATTTCTATCAATCCGTTATAATCTAACTTAATTTTTTCTTCTCAGGTTTGAAGTTCAAAATTTTAATCTTAAAATTGGAAGAATTATTAAATTAAACAAAAATAAATTGTTATACCATTAAAAAAACTAAATCCATAAATATAAATTATATCTTTTCGACGAGTATATATACAAATGTTCATAATCCCTCACTTATGGTTATTTTAGGTGAAACATAGAATCCAATTTATGTATGATTTGAATTATCATCTATTAGAATTTATGAATAAATATAAATTGTAGAATAATTATATTTTAAATTAGATAAAGAATTAAGATGTTAATTTATGAGTGAAGAAAAAGAAGCCTTACGGAAGTTAATAATGCTTATATCTGATTTGCGTGCAAAAGACGAAGAGAGGTATGAAGCCCATGTTAACTTTATGAACGAAACAATCAAGATGATAAGTGCCATCGAATCTCAGATGAATAAGCATTGGTCAACTGTCTTAGAAACATTGAATGAACTAAATGATAGCATAACTGATAGCTTAGATTCTTTGCTAACGGGAATTAATCCAAAAGGTTTAAAAGAAACATCAACTTCTCTAAAAGAGATAATGAATACAATGAATAAAAGTGTACAAACAATGAATCTAGAGAAAGTCCTAAGCGAATTAAAGATTTTGAAAGAGGGAGGCATTAGTTTTGCACCTGGTCAACCTCTAGCGTACAGTCAACAACAACCTACAGCCATATCAGCAGGCGCTAATTTAAATCCTCCTGGATTAAAGCCTCCTGGGGGGGCTTCTGCTGCTGGAGGTGAAGAAGAATGGGTTGATCCCAGTGAAAAAGCAGAAAGGGATAAAAAAAAGGAAGAGGAAGAGGGTCAACATCTATTGAAGCCTTCCGACTTTTTTGGAATGTAAATTTTTGTTTCGCTTTACACAAATAACTACATAAAGGGCTTTCGTTTTTTTTTGTTTCCTTGATATCTTCTTCTATTTTATTAAGTTCGTACCAAAAAATTATATGTAATTTTGAATTAAATAGTCAGTTGGGTAATATGTATATGCTTTTACTTCCTTTCCATCATCAGTTTTAACTTTTACCAAAATCCTATTATATAGTCTTCCTTCTCCTTCGATCTTATCTATTTCTTCAATAATAGATTGTTCCACACCAAAATAAACTTCACCGCTAACGCTTGAAGAATCATCTCGAATAATAAACGGAAAACCAAGAGAAGGAGGGGAAACCTTTCGATGGTTAGATAAAATTGCTTTTTTATATTGGAATCCTTTAAGGATCTCACTTCGAGTTAGTCCTTGCTGTAAAGTTCCGTACACGAAAAGCGTATCAACTTTTTGATAGTTATTTCTGTAATTTTGATTTCTATTTTTTTTATCTTCTTTATCCATTTTCATTACATTTTAAGAAATTAATTTATTTTTTTCTTTCATCTTAAATTTTAGTAAAGATATACAGATATTAAAAGTTAGTCAACTCATACAATTAAAATAGTAGTTGTTACAAAATAGAGCTAATAAAGTAATTATAGTAGAAAGGTGGATCGGAAAGCGCCTCCAAACAAAACTCTTCATCATAAATCATAAATAATTTCATTAGTTTTAGAATCCCGTCCACCTTTTTTGGGATATAAAATCATTAGATATTACCAATATAACTCCATGAATGGCTCTAATTTATTCTTAATCTGCTTTATATTCTCTCCTATTTTTGTGAAATTAATTCCAATAGTAGGTATTTTAAGTTCAGATCTTATTTTATTTTTTAAGAGATCATTACACCTAGAATTCAAGAAACAACCAGTCATTTGATTAATAATAAGACCATCAACTTTTATTTTTTTAATATAGTTTTTATACGACCTGATGAAGGTTTCACATTTATTGATACATAAGACTCCTTTATTTGTTGAGTTTAAAAGGAACCGGGAGTAGTCTTCGATAGGATCAGAATCTTTTGAAACTGGAATTTCGTCTAATAATCCAAAGAGGTCCCAATCTGAGTATATAACCCTTCCGCCTAACTTAAAAATGATTTCATGAATAGCAGGTTCCCATCCGTTAAAAACGGGAGAAACCAATATTCTGGGCATTTGAGAAACGTCCATTCCAACTCCTTTATTTATACGATCTCTCATCTCCTCTACTAGCTGGCTAATATTTTCTAAATATCTTTGCGCATTGGAATTATAATCCTGGAAAGATATCGTTAATAATCCCAAAATTTCTGAAAATGTCGCGGGATTGCAAGGATAATAATCGGACATACCAATCTCATAAATAATAGTTTTATAATATCTCTTTACTTGATTTCCAATACGAAATTGTTTCTTTAAACTATTATCAGTCACAACATTTCCAGTAATATTTTCAAGTTCTGTTATTGCTTTTTGCACGTTATTCTTCATGATTTCTAAAGTTTTATTCTCATTTTCCTGTTCTCCTGGAGGAATATCTACCCATATTTGGTTTGGAACTAAGTTTCGTAGGGATTTTAAATATTTATTATATTGATTACATCGGATAGTAAAGTTTAAATTAGCATCACAGTTTTTTCCCTTTGAAACATGCATTCCATAAATAGATTTAATCCCAAAACAAAAATCTGGTGAAACTTGATTTTCAACAGCTAAATCATGTAATAGATTATATTTTTTATTAATAGAGTTCACAACATCATTTATGGTATTATCAACAATTTTTAAGAAATCGAGTTGTTTTACAATTCCGAGCAATTGTGCAGTGATCTTCCAACCAAAAAGACTTGTCGCTGAATTTAAAGCAAGTAAAAATAAATTTATTTTAAAATTTTCCATGCGAATAGGAAAGACAGGTATAGAGTCTGCCGCAAATACCAAATCAGGGAAACCAGATGCGACAGAAATTAATTTTTTTCTTTCTTTTAATTTCTTTTTATCTAAATATTCTCTGCCCATTAAGAAATTATAGGCTATCTTTAGAACTGAAGTAAATTTTACAATTTCATCAGCGTAGATACTCATTTTAATCCAGTCTTGAAATCGGGCTCGAATATTATTGTTTTTATTTTCTCATTTTAAATTTAATCAAATTACCATAATAAAATTTGTGAGAATTATATTAAATAAGAGATGTTTTAAAAAAATTAATACCTTAGGCTTGATGAACAATATCAAAATGAATTATTACCTAAACATTTCCATAAAAGCCCCTAGACGAGTCTTAACCTGTTCCACATTTTCCCCTATTTTATTGAAAGTCAAAGCAATACTTGGAATTTCAAGTTCCTTCCGTAATTTTTGTTTCAGCATTGTAAAACAATTGGATATTGAATGACATCCAAAAACTTGAATAAAAACAAGGCCATCAGCTTTTAATTCTTTCGCCATCTTTAAATAAGAATCTGTTAGTGTGTCATTATCGCACCCTATACCCTTTGTAGTAGCATTTAATAGAAACTGAGCATAAGCTTCAATTGGATTAGTTGTATTCGATATTGGAATATCATCAAGAAGGCGTAAGATGTCCCAATCAGCATACAACACTCTTCCTCCAAGTTCATAAATTATGTCATGGATTTTCGGTTCCCACCCACCAAACATGGGGGTAACTAAAATACGCGGCCTTTCAGATACATCCATACCGATTCCTTTTCTAATTCTTTCTCTCATTTCATTTAATAAAGAAGAAATGTTATCCCTAAATCGAGTAGCGTTGGAATTGTAATCTTGATAACTTATAGTTAGTAAAGATAAAATTTCTGCAAACGTAGCTGGATTACATGGCAAAAAATCTGAAGTGCTGATTTCATGAATTATGCTTTTGTATGATTTTTTTATTTGATTAACGACCTGAAAATGATTTCTTAAAGCGCTTTCATCATATGTATAATCACTAATTTTCTCTAATTCGTAATTTGCTTTAGTAATGTTATCTGTGAGAATTTCTAAAGAGTTCCCAATATTTCTAGGTGGGATATCAACCCAAATTTGTTTTGATGGATTACCAATTTCTTTTAAAGATTCTAAATATTTATTAAAGGCGCTGCATCGTATTGTGAAGTTTAAATTTGCTTCACAATTCTTTCCCTTAGAAACATTCATTCCATAGAGGATCTTAATCCCATAACAAAAATCGCTTGAAATTCCACTTTCCACTCCAATATCATACATCTCGTTATATTTTTCATTTATTGATTCAATAACATCTTCAATAGTAGTGTCAATCGTTTCATTAATTTCTTTTATCCCAAGATTTCTCATAAAACCCAAGAAACTAGATACTTTTTTCATTCCAAAAATATTTGAAGCAGAACCTAAATAATTGAGATATTTATTAGTTTTAAAAATCTGCATTCTTATTGGCAAAACAGGAATTAAATCGGGAAATCCATAAACTAAATCTGAAAACGGAAGTGCTATAGAAATTAGTTTCTTTTTTTCCCTGAATTTTTTCTTTTTCAAATAATCTCTTCCTGATATTAAATTATAAGCTATTTTCAGTACTGAAGAAAATTTTATAAGCTCATCCGCAACTAAGCTCAGCGGGTTGGATTGTTTATGAGAATTTTCCATATGCTTACATCATCTCCAAAAATGCTTCTATTCTTGTTGAAATTTGACCTTGATTCGCTTTTGAGTAATCTCTTTCTAAATTTAACACTTGGATACCTTTGTTTTGTAATCGATCTTTTAGATGTGAAGACATTATAGACATATGGTCACAAAATTTAATTATATGATTAATTACCCCTATATTCTTTCCAGTTTTGAGTTTATAGTCATTATAGAATTTCTCAATAAGAGAAATTTTATTTTCAAGAAAGTTAGGAACAGTATGATCCCCATAAATATTATTTTTAAAGCGGTGAGTAAACAAATTAATTGGATCTTTAAGTACGTGTAACTTTTCTTTGTTAAAAATCTGCGAGTAATAACTGAACCCAACCCAAGTGTCAAAAAACACTATGTTACCTCCACTTTCTTCAATTAAGTCGATTAAAAAATCATTTATGAAAATAGAACAACCTGTAAATAAAATACTCTTTTTGTTGTTAGAGTTCTGAATTAAATTTAACTGATTCTTTTCAATAAATTCCTCTAACTCTGGAATGACGTGTGGTCCAAATAACATTGCTTTTTGCATAATTCTTAATTTCTCAGACCCACTTATATTTAGCTCATTTAATTTAGATAAAATCTTCTTAAATCTATTATATTTATTAACGCTTTCTAAAATTTCATTATTTTTTATTTCATTTCCTTTTATTCTTTCAAGTTGTTCCTTTAAATCATTTAACTCTAATTTGAAATATTCAAGACTTTTTTCATTTTTTGTATATGAAACGTAAAAATTCAATCGAGGTATATTGAAATAATTGGAAATAATTTCAGAAGCACAAATATCTGTAACACAATGATTTGAAACAATAAAATAGTCTATTAATTCTAAAAATCGATATTGATTAGGTTTTATTGAAAATAGTCCAATACAAGTTTGAGCAAAGGCGCAAGTAGAAGGAGGTAAAAAATCATGACTGGAATCCCTTATTTCATCATTTCCCGCAAATAACATTCTTAAAGGGATAAATCCTGCTGCATCTATTAATTCTTCCGGAATATTATCATGGGACATAAATGCTATTATTTTCTTTCCTTCAGCTTTTTTCTCGTTAAGAAAAGACGTGTATTCAGATAAAAGCTCTAAATTATCCATTTTGTGTTTTTCCAAAAAATAATGAATTAATACTCAAAAAATAGTTAATTCTTGATAAAATTTTTCAATCATTTAACTGAATTATTTATCTTATTAAAAAATATAAAGAAATAAAATTAGTTTCCATTATGTTCTTTTGCAATTAGAGCAGCACCTAATGCTCCTGTAAACTGAGCAGCACTCTCACTATTGAGAACGGGGGTCAAAATTTCAAATCCTAGTTCTTGTTCTAGATATTTTTTAACCGCAATATTTTTAGCTACTCCCCCGCAAAAAACTAAAACGGGTGCAACCCCTATACGCTTTGCCATTCCCGCAACTCTTCTTGCAATAGACTTATGAATTCCAGCAGCAATATCATGTTTAGGAGTCCCTTTAGCAAATAAAGATATTACTTCACTCTCGGCAAAAACCGTGCATGTTGAACTTATTGATGCAGGATTGTTAGATCTAAGAGATAATTCACCTATTTCATCAATAGGAACTTCAAGAGCATGGGCCATTACTTCTAAAAAACGTCCTGTACCTGCGGCACATTTATCGTTCATTTGAAAGTCAACAACATTTCCAGTTTTCTTTGAAATTACAATAGCTTTACTGTCTTGCCCCCCTATATCTATTACGGAGTGAGCTTCTGGGAAAAAATATTGTACTCCACGAGCATGTGCCGTAATTTCTGTAATACGGTCATCTGCAAACTGCACAGTGTTTCTACCGTAACCCGTACTCATGCAAAACGCATCTTTTCTCTCTATATTATTTTTTTTTAATAGTTCATTAAAAAGATTATTACCAATTCGTTTAAAATCATAGGTTGATCTTTCTACTCCATAATCAACAATTTTTTCTTCATCAGAAATAAGCACAACCTTACTTGAAAGCGATCCAATGTCAATTCCTACAAAATTTTTCAAAAAAAAATTACCTTAATTTATTTAAATAGTAAAATGAATATCAAAAATTAAAATTTATGATAATAAAAAAAGTTGGAAATTATCTTAAAACCAACAAAACAATAATTATTGTGATTGTAAACGCAAATTACATTTCCAATACAAATTTAAAATTTGATTCTCATAAATAAAAAATTATTTTGAAAAATAGCAAAAATTACCTGAAATTAAACAATTTTCTCGTTTTATCAACTGTACCGGAATCAAATTTCTTAAATAAGGAATAAGCAGCAATTGGTACGACACATCCACAATTATCACATAAAAGTGGTGAATTTCCCATGACACAAAACTTTTGTTTTCCATCAGGATAGAAACTTTTTACTTGACCAGTTTTAAATATGCAATGTGGTACAAATTCTTTTGAAAGGTATACTTCTAGCATTTTTTTGGAATAGGTAATAAAATCACCGTATTCACGCATTACTTTTAAAATGTCTTTTATTGTCTTTTTTAATATATTATCTTTTAATAAAAGTGGGCTGTCAGGATAGTTGGTATAAAATTGAAAAATAAATCCAGAAGCACCATTATCGTGAGCAATCTTAACAATATCTTCAATTTCCTTATAATTTAATGTCATTATGGTTGAGGTAACGACCGGATTGTTTTCCTGAATATTTTTTACGACTTTATCAAAAACCCTTGCGCCTCTTATCTTATCATGAGTTTCCTTAGTACCATCTATACTTACCCAGTATTTCGGTTGTTTATATTGATTAAATCGAGGTAATTTTATAATTCCATTTGATACAACCTGAACTGAGGGGAAAATTTTAATTGCTTCTTTTATAACATCTATTCTTAAAGTAGGTTCTCCACCTGTTAAAATAGCTATTTTTGTTCCTAAATTTCTATGGTATTTAAAAATTTTAATCCATTCTTCATCCGATAATTCCGTTCTTTTATTTTTTAATTCCGTTGTTGATGAGAAAAAATAACAATGCTTGCATTTTAAGTTACATTCCCAAGTTAGATCATAATTAATGTATAACGGGACATTTCTTATTATTGACTGTAAAAATGAGGGAGCCATAGAAACTAAACTTATTACATTTTTCGCCGTAAATAATCCCATAATCAATATAAATTTAGATGCTTTAAAAATAAGTTTGAAAATTTTTAGGAATTAAAACATATCCATGCATACTCAAAGATGGAAACGAAGAAAGGATCTTAGAAAAGACAAAAAACAATAACCAATCGAATTTAAATTATAAAGTTTAACCATCATAAAAGTTATTTATAAGATATCTATGAGCAATTTCACTAAAGTTTGTAATGTCGTTATAGATTTTGATTTTGGATTTAATCTTAGACATATTTTTTTTCTTTGTTTTAAGTTAATTGAGCAAGTAATAGAGTCACCAACAATGTGACTACACCTGCAGCAACTAAGTGTAAGGCGTATCTAACACGACCTCCTCCTGAAATCTTCCCTAAAAAAAATCCTAAATAAACAAGTACTCCAACAAGAATAATATAAGAGAAAATAAAATGAATTATGGTTAATGAAATACCAAAAAAAAACGGTATTAAGGGAAGAGAACTCCCAAGAACTGGAGCACCTCCATCAACTATAGAAGCTACTATAGTCGCAAAATTTTCAGCTCGTTCTATCAAAGTTTTTTTTATTTTTTTTTTTTTATTTTTTCTAACTTTTGATTTGTCTTCATCTACTTCAATGACATCTTTTTCTTCTACTATTGCCATTTCCTTTTTCATATCTGACACCTTCTTCTTTCGCTCAGCTTCCTCAGAGAGGTATGCGCCCCAAAATCCACTGATTCCGATAGCAAGTGCGGTTGCAAAACCCATAATAAGAATATTCCTTGTGGTAAATAAAGATTTAGGGTCAAATAAAAAAGTAATAAAAAATCCGCTTATAATACCAGCACAAGTTAATGCACCGTCAAAGGCATTATTAAAAAATTTACGGCGAGAAATTTCGCCTAAATCAGCCATTTTTGAATATTGTTTCCAATTTTTTAAGATTTGTTTCAATCTCATTAGGTTAAATATACACCTTTTAATCCATTATAAAGCTGAAGTAGACAAATTTTTAGACAAATAATAATTATTAATTTAAAAACAAAAACCTCAAATTTGTATTAAATTTTATTTGATAATAGGAAAAATTAACTAAAAAATATGTTTAATTTCTCTAAATACTAAATTTTTATTTATTTTATTATTTATAATTATAAGTTAAAAGACCAGTTTTAATTTTTTTATTTAATTTAAAATTAATTTTTTTTCTTCTTACATTCTTTTTTATGTTTAGTAAACATATAACTTCCTTCTATCTCTTGTCCACACATCTCACAAACATTTTGACTAACAAAGGGAGTTTTTGCTTTTTCAAATACTTCTTCAGGAGTTAAATTATTCCAAAAGATTAAATCAGATATTTTTTCACCACCAGGAAGATTAACTTCTAATATGTCCATCCAATATCTAAGATTTCTCTCATCAGGATATTCACCTTTCATAATATATTGAATCAATGAAAATAGTTCTTCTTCAGTAATACTTGGATCCTTAGTATATATGGGTATCAGCGTATTAGCAACAAATTCATCTCGAGTCATACTACCGTAATAAGTTCTAAAATAATATAGATCATCAATATGGCATATAGTAAGATTATTAAACTTTTCAATTAGATCAGAAGCATCTTCTTTTGAGTTGATTTTCCACTCGATTTTATCAACCAATTCCCCCACTTCATTAAGTTTTGTAGCAGAAATTTTTGGCAATAAAAATTTAGGATTCATAATTTAAAATCTTTTTATTTCAATCTTTATTCCTATTGTAAGGTTTGTTTTAATCTCATTAAGTTTATAGCAAATCTTATAATACTTCATAAAGCTAAATAAATCTTTTGCTCAACAATAAATTTTCTTTTAGAAAACAATATCCTCAAATTTATTTAAATTTTTTTTTTCGATAATAGGAAAAACTAACTAAAACAAAAATATATAATTTCACTAAATACTAAATTTTTATTGATTTAATTATTAATAACTATAAGAAATATCAAAATATATAAATGAGATTTGTATGACAAAGATTAAAGAAGAAATCATAACAATGCTTATTGAGCATTCTAGAATTATTTATTCTGTAGTTAGTGATATGGCTGTTTTCTATAATAAATGGGCAGAAGATTACGAGAAGAATAAAGACAGTCTAGCTAAAAAGAAGAATAAGATGCAGCTATCCGAAGAAGATGGTGATACCATTAAAATTCAGCTAATTAAAAATTATTCTGAAGCAGAAGCTCAAGGATTAGGTGACTATATTGCTTTAATCTTAAGAATGGACAATGTTATTAATTACCCGCTTGAATTTGTTGATATGTTGGCAAATACTAAAATAGACTGCAAGAAACACATAGATATAAGAAAAAGATATGAAAAATTAATAAATAAAACAATAGAAATGGCTGATGTGTTAAAAGTAACAATTAAAAGTTTAAGAGATAAACCAGAAGCTGCTTTTAATAATACTACAACAATTCATGAGATTGAAAACGAAGTTGATGCGATATATCGACAATTCCTTGATCATTTATATTCTAATCAAGATTTAGATATAAGAACCCTTCTACGGCTGCGTGATAGTATCGTTTTATTAGAACAACTAGCAGATCGAATCCATGATATAGCCGATTTAATTCGAGTTTTACTATATCAATAAAACTCATTTTTCACAAAAATGTTCAACAAAAACAAAGCATAAGAATGTATATTCTTTTTTTTAGAAAAGGAAAATTTATACGCAAATTTTAATTTTTTACTCTTATAATAATAATTATTTAAATCAAAACAAGATGAGAAATATATGAATGGAAAACAAAAATTTTATTTGACACTTGGAGTGTTTCAATTGGTTTTGATAGCTTTAGTAGTGTTTACCTCAAACGGAATTATATCTTTTGTATCAGCTCAAGTTCCTACAACTGTTGATAATATGTACCATTATTATGATTCTACAACTACTATTGCGTTAGCTATAGCCGTAGCTATTTCAGTAAGTTCTGCTGTAATAGGAAGTGCTTGGGCTATGAAAACTGTTGGCACTGCAGCAATTAGTGCACTTTCAGAGCGGGAAGAGGCTTTCTTTAAAGCTTTTCTTGTAGTTGCTCTATGTGAGGCATTAGCCGTTTACGGATTGATAGTAGCGATTTTACTCTGGACTAAAATTCCGACTCCAATCTAGTAGATCATAGAAAACCTTAACGAATTATAACCTTTTGAAGCAAAAAAAAGAGAAAGTGAGAAAATGTCTATTGTCGTTCCCTCCTATGCTTATACCCTTATTAAAATTGGATATCTAAAACAATTGATAATGGACGAAGTAACTCTGCAAAAATTGAATGAGATCACAGAAATTAAAGAATTTATTGAATTCATAAGTCTTTATTACCCTGGAATTAATCTTAATACTTATACAATTGAAAGTATAGAGAATGCGCTCCTCCAAAATTATATTAAATTAATCGGGAAAATGATGTCACATAGCCCGTTAAATATGAGAATTTTTTTAAGAAATTATTTACTGAAATACGAGATAACAAACATCAAAGCAATAATTCTTGGTACTATTCTAGGTATGAGTGCAAGCGAAAAATCATTGATAATTAATAAGCCAGTTGAAAAATACTTAAATCACACCGATTTCATTGAAGAATTAATTGAAATATCATCTTTAGATGAGATTCAACTATTCTTGAGACCTACTAAGTATAATAAAGTCATTAGAGAAGGAATTCTTTACTTCAAAAATACAAACGAAATTTTTGTGCTAGAAGCCTTTTTAGATCAACTTTATTATAATAATATGAAAAAAGAGAGCAGGCTTTTAAACAAAAAAGAAAGAAAATTTATCTCACTATACGCGAAAACTATCTCTGAAATCTACAATTTAAATTTAATATACAGGGGTATAATTAATAACATTGATAAAAATCTTATTGCACAATTACTAGTTTATAATTATCTCTTTTTAGATAAGGAAACACTTTGGAAGCTAATGAATTTTACAAATGTAAATGATTTAATCTTAGCTATTAATCAACATTTAAGTAAAAACAAAAAAATTCACCTTTTTTCAACACATTTAACAATTAATAAAGAACATTTTCTTTGGTCAGTTGAGAAATTTTATTTAGATTATTATTTTAGAACATTTAAAACGAAGATAGATGATGTTGAATATCAAACGATTTTCAAAATCATAGAAGTATTGATAAAAAAAGATAAAGAAATTCGTTTATATATCTTACCTAGGGTAGTTAATATTATGCATGAGAAATATCAATTATTAAATTAAGGAATAATAATAGAAAAAAAAACTAAAATTATGGATCTTTTCGAATGGTTAAAAGATATTGAAAAACTCTATGAAAACTTAATGAATAATGCTAAGGATATCAATTTAAAAGATATTGAAGATTTCAGAAATCAACAAAGAGAGAGATTTGAAACCTTTCTTGAGAAAAAAAACGATTTAGTCAACAGTGCTTTAATTCAAATTTCTTTAGATAGTGATGCAGAAACAAAAGTATTTGAAGATCAGATGGATAAAGCTATTAAGAAAATCGAAGTAAAGTTTCAAAAAGAAAGTGAAAATCTATATAAAATAATTATTGATGAAATTGGGTTAGATTTTTAATGCTAGATCAAAAAGTACATGTTTTAGGAGATGACGATATCGTTTTAATGCTAGGTCTTCTCGGGATTGAAGGCACAACAATCGAAATAGGGGATTCCTTTTTAGAAATATTCTTTGGGTTGGTAAGAGATCCTTCAATAGGTATGATTATAATCGGTTCAGAGTTGTCAACTACAGATTATGATTTTCTATTAGATTTTAAGTTAAATAATAAGATACCATTAATATTTATCCTTCCAGATATGTTTCAACCCGATATCGACAAAGAAGATGTCATGAAAAGAAAAATTTTAGATGCTATTGGAGACATTATATCATATTAATGAGTTGAGTTAAAATTTTAGAGGAAAAAGAATTAAAGAAAAGCTTTAGTAATCTTGGACTATATTTGATTGAAAAAGGTCAAAACGAAATTAAAAAATTCAATCAACAAACATTATTTCAAAAAGCTGAAATAAAGAAAAGATTTTTAGAAAGAAGTATTGAAAGAGCTTTAAAATTCAAAGACTATTTCACCGAAAGCTATGATCATTTTTTGAATCAATCTCTATCCTTAACTTTACTGAAAGGCAAAAAAAAATTTTTGGATCTAAAAAATCTATTAATTAAAGAATTAAAAAGAAGTCTTTCTGAACTTATAAAAAGAAAAATAGAAAAGAATTACTCAGTATATATAGAATTCTTATTAAAAAATATAAGAGATATTAAGAAAGCTATAGATAAACCTCAAGAAATAGAGTTGCTGTTTAATGTTAAAGACTACAATTATCTAATGAAAAATTATGGTAAAATTCAGGATTTATTTAAAAACCCCGTTGAGATTAATAAAGATAAAATAAATTTTATTGGAGGCTTTAAAATATCATTAGTGGGTGGGATCATCTCTTATGATTATACCATTGATAATTTAATAAATATTAAATCTTCATTTATTCAAATGCAAATTTCTAAAATAGTCGATGATTCAGAAATAAAGGAAATTGAACAAAATTTTAATAATTATACTCAAAATCAAAAAACAAAAATAACAGAATATCTCAGACAGTATGATCAAATCAAACTCTGAAACTAATCCCCAAGTTGGTTACGTTTCGGCAATAATTGGTTCATTAATCAAAGTAAAAGGTTTAGAAAATTTTATTCGACTCAACGATTTGATCAAAGTATCTAAACATAATATCTTAGGAGAAGTTATTCACATTTATTCGGATCATATTGTTGCTCAGTGTTTTGAGCATACAATGAATTTGAGAATAAATGATAAAATTATAAGTTTAAATGAACCTCTTTCTATGGAATTAGCCCCGGGACTACTAGGAAATACTTTTGATGGAATCCAACGACCTTTGCAAAATGCATTTGAACTTTTTAAGGGAGGTGAATTACCTAGAGGATTAGAGATACCTTCTTTATCAAGAACAAAAAAATGGCACTTTATTCCTCTAAAAAAGCCTAATGATGAATTGAAAGCTGGAGATATAGTAGGAATAGTCCAAGAAACTCCTTTAATAGAGCATAAAATAATGGTTCCCCCGAGAGTCAATGGAAAAGTTTCATATGTGGCACCTGAGGGTGAATACACAATAATTGATGAAATCTACAGATTAATAATTGATAACCAAAATAAATCTTTTTCCATGCTACAAAAATGGCCTGTAAATAAATCTAGACCTTTTAAAGAGAAGGATGAACCAAAAGAACCATTAATTACGGGGATTAGAGTTATAGATTTATTGTTTCCAATAACTAAAGGAGGTACGATTGGTGTCCCAGGAGGTTTTGGAACCGGAAAAACGGTAATCCAACAATCTTTAGCTAAATGGTGCGATGCAGATATAATTATTTTTGTAGGTTGTGGAGAAAGAGGGAATGAAATAGCAGATGTTTTAAAACAATTTGCTGAGTTAATCGACCCTAAGAGTAAACGTCCTTTGCTAGAACGGATTGTTTTAATTGCAAATACCTCTAATATGCCTGTGTCGGCACGTGAAGCAAGTATCTTTTCGGGAGTCACTATAGCAGAATATTATCGAGATATGGGATATGATATTGCTGTTCTTGCTGATAGTACATCAAGATGGGCCGAATCTCTAAGAGAAATATCAGGATTGTTGGAAGAAATGCCTGCTGAGGAAGGTTATCCTGCCTACTTACCATCAAAACTTTCCAGTTTTTATGAAAGAGCTGGTTTTGTTAAATTATTAGGAGAGGATGAATCTGGAAAGGCACGATACGGATCTTTAACAATCGTTGGTTCAATTTCTCCTCCTGCGGGAGATTTTAGTGAACCTGTAACTGCCACAACGAAAAATTTTGTTCAAGGATTTTGGGCTTTAGATGCTGCTTTAGCATATTCAAAGCATTATCCTGCAATTAATTGGTTAAACTCTTATTCGAAATATGCGGATTATGTATCTGATTGGTGGTATGAAAGGGATATAGACTGGCCCGAGATAGATCTCGACTGGTTTGATTGCCGCCAGCAAGTTAATGATATCTTATCCCAAGATAATGAGCTGAAATATGTTATTCAATTAATCGGCGAAGAAAATCTCCCAGAAAATCAACAGTTAATTTTATTTATATCGAAAATAATTAAGGAGGGATTTTTAATTCAGAATGCTTTTGATGAGATTGATAGTTATACAGGTGCGACAAAACTGTTAGGATTGATAAAGATCATTCTTTTAATGTTTAAAGAAGGCAAAGAACTCTTGAAACAAGGTTTCTTCATCGAAGACATTAAAAATCTTAGTATAATTAATGATATCTTGAGAATAAGCCGAACTGTACATAATAATAAATTCAAAAAGATAGAAATTTTAAAAAAAAAATTGTTGAATGAAATAGAAAATTTAAAACTAATTAGAGGGGCTTTTGGAAAAAAATGAGTGTAATTTATAAGAAAATACAACGAATAATTGGACCACTAATATTTTTGAAAAATGAGCATGATGCTCAGTATGGCGAGATTGTCAAAATCAAAACAAAAGATGGCAATATTCGAACTGGACAAATAGTAAAAATGAATGAAGATATAATAGTCATTGAAGTATTTGAATCCACTACGGGATTATCTTCTGAAAATGCTGAAATTACCTTCACAGAAGATATCTTTAACGTGATGATCTCAAAAGACATGTTTGGACAAACTTTCAACTCCATGGGTAGTCCAATCGATATTAAAACAAAAACTATAATAGACTCTGATATATTGACTGATGTTCAAAGAGATATAAATGGAGTCCCTGTAAATCCATTTGCTAGAGAGTACCCAGTAGACGTTGTACAAACAGGAATATCTGTAATTGATGGATTGTTTACTTTAATTAGAGGTCAAAAACTTCCAATATTTAGTGGACAAGGAATGCCTCATAATAAAATTGCTGCCCAAATAGCCACTCAAGCAAAGGTTGTCTCAGCAGAACCATTTGCTATTATCTTTTGTGGAATTGGTATAATTCAAGATGAAGCAATTTACTTTTTAAATCGATTTAATGAAAGTGGAAAACTTCAAAATATAATCTCATTCATTAATTTTGCGGATGATCCTATAATTGAACGATTAATCATACCCAGAGTGGCTTTAACCACAGCGGAATATTTTGCTTTTGAAAGAGATATGCACGTTCTTGTCATCTTAATAGATATGACTAATTATGCAGAAGCGTTAAGAGAATTAAGCTCTGCTAAAGAAGAGATTCCTAGTAGAAAAGGTTATCCTGGTTATATCTACTCTGATTTCGCTTCTATATATGAAAGAACTGGAAAAATTAAAGGGAAGAAAGGGTCCATTACTCAAATCCCGATACTTACAATGCCCAACGACGACATCTCTCACCCGATACCTGACACTACCGGTTATATAACTGAAGGACAGTTGGTTCTGAGCCGTGATATGCATAAAAAAGGGATTTATCCTCCTTTTGAAGTACTCGCGTCTATCTCACGTTTAATGAAAGATGCTATCGGTAAGGAGAGAACCAGAGAAGATCATGCGGATATTAGTTCTCAATTATTAGCATCATATTCAAGTTATCTTGAGGTTAAAGATCTTATTTCAATAGTTGGAGAAGATGGTCTTAATTACGATCAGCAAAATCTTTTAAAGTTTGGAAGAGAATTTGAAAAAAGATTTTTAAATCAAAAATCAAGTGAAAATCGAAGTCTCAATAAAACCTTAGATATTGGATGGGACGTAATTTCCAACTTAAATAAAAACCAGTTAATTAGAATTCATCAAAATTATATTGATAAATATTATCGATCAAAGGTGTAAGTTATTAGTTTTAGAGATGTTAAGCCTACAAAAACGAATTTACTCTCTTTAAAGAAAAGATTAACTTTTGCAATTAAAGGAGAAAGTTTCTTGGAATTTAGAAGAGAACAATTAGTTTTTCAAATCAATCTTTTATGGAAAGATTATTTAAATCAAAGAAAAGAATTTTTGATTTTATTTAAGAAATCTCTAATATACTTAAATCAAACCTACGAAGAAATGGGAAAGAAAAAAGTAAAATTAATTAGTAAATTGAGTCGAATCCAATATAAACCAAGAATAGACATACAAACCAATAAAAAAATGGGAATTTTAGTATCTCAAGTAGAATATGAAATATTGGAAGAAAAAAAATTACCGGCGTATACTTTCGAAAACACAAGTCATTATATTGAAAATTTAATTAAATCATTAAAAATTTTGCTTGAAGGTATATTTAAATTTTCAGAAATAGAAGATTTGATGTTGAAGGTCTCGATTAATTTCAAAAAAATTAGCAGAAGGATAAACGGTCTTAAGAATGTAATAATTCCTAAGTTAAAATATGATATTAAACAGATAAAAGGGATTTTAGAAGAAATTGAAAGAGAAAATTATGTGAGATTGAAAAAAACAAAGGACCTAATAACGAAAGAACAAGAAATTATTTGATTATGAGTATGGTATAAATGACAAAAAAAGATGAATTTACTTTAATAAAAGCAGAAATACATAGCAATTATAAGGATAATTTCTTAATAACACTCTCTAATTTAAATGTTGTACATATAAGAGAAAAAGAAAAATCCAAAATTGAAGAGGAATTAGCTGAAAAAGAGCCATTTCTGGAAAAGATTAGCGCTCTAAGGAGTAATTTAAATTTATTGCTTAAAAGATTGAATCTCAACGAAACCCATTTTTCAGATTTAAAAGTTAAGAAATCTGAAAGGATAGAATTTACAGTAAAAGACTTATCTGAATTAATTAATCATCTCCTTGAAGAAATAGATTTTTATAATAATAGGGTTATTGAATTACAGAAATATGTAAATAAAGGCACAATTGAATTAGAACCTCTGAAATTATTAAGAGTTTGCTATAAAAACATAGAAAAGTTGAATATAACAAAAAAAGATATTGGTAGTTTAAAGCAATTTAGATTTAGAATATTTACTACATTTTCCAAAAATCTGAGTAATTTGAAAAATCTATTTCAAGCCACTGAATTTCCCAATTTATATGAAACTTTTCCAATATCAGATGATAGGATAGGTTTTTATATCACTTACCCCAAGGATAAAGAAGATGAATTTAATGGGAAAATTCGCTTAATTCATTCAGAAGAAGTTCTCTTATTAAAAAAATTTTTGACAGATGACGGACCAAATTTTCAAAGAATTGATAAAGAGATTCTTTTCATAGAAAATTTATTATCTAGGTATAATAAGGAACTACAACGATTAACTGCCGATAACTTATTAAAATTCGCTGGTATTAATGAAACTGTACAAAACATTGAGGAGTACAGTTGGGCTGAACAACAATTTAAAAAAATGCCAAATAATCGTTTAATGCTTACTTTTTTTGTACCAATTTCTAAAAAGGAAGAAATTCAAAATAATTTATTTAAAATCTTCAAAGATAAAATCATACTTCAAACTATTAACATATCTAAAAAACATCCTACTTATGAAACTTCTATTTTAAGCGAAAAATCTAAAATATATAAATCAAGTGAAGTTAAAAATATCGAAGATTTGAAAAAAACTGAGGAACATGAAGAAGATGATGATTTAAGAAATATAACTCCAACAATTATGAAAAATTTCTCTTTAGTAAGACCATTCGAAACAATCACAAAAATGTATGGTACACCAACCTATTCTGAAATTGATCCTACTCCTATTCTTGCTTTCACTTTCCCACTTTTATTTGGATTAATGTTTGGTGATGTTGGGCATGGAATAGTTCTTATTATTGCTGGATTAATTGGTGCGTATAAATATAGAAAAAAAGAGGGAGATATTAAAAATTTTGCTTGGATTATCTTTTACTGTGGAATTGCTGCCGTTTTTGTCGGATTTTTATACGGAGAATTTTTAGGGTATCATGAAATAGAAATATTTGGGAATGTTATTTATCATTTTAAACCAATCAATATTCCAATTTTGAATATCACCTTATATAATCCATTACATAATATAATGAACGTATTTGTCTTTGCTGTTTTAATTGGTGTATTTCACCTTAATTTAGGATGGTTTGTTCAATTTCTTAACTATTGGAAGCAAAAAAGAAAGTATTTAGGATTTAGCGATTCTCTGATGAAGATTCTTTTGTTAACAGGAGGAGCTATTTTAATTCTTGGAATTGGGTTTGATATAATGGGGAAATGGATAACTCCCCCTTATCCAATTTTATTGGTTGTGATTCCCGGGTTTTTATTATTGCTGCTTAAACCTTTTGGAAAACTTTTTAAAATTTCCTATTTACAGGAAGAATCTTTCGGGGGATTATTAGGTGAAGGTTCAATGGAGGCTTTTGATACAATATTATCGGTTATGAGTAATGTGGCTTCATATATTAGATTATTAGCTTTAGCACTTGCACACATAGCGCTACTCACATCCATTAATGCAATGAATGGATTACTCGAGGGAGATAGTATAGGAGTAGAGATTGTGCATGTTATTGGAGGAATCTTTGGTAATATGATTGTAATTTTGCTGGAGGGATTATTAGTTTTCTTGAATTGTATCAGATTGCATTTTTATGAGTTCTTTTTCAAGTTTTACCAGGGTTCCGGCATAGCATACTATCCTTTCACGCTGGAAAGATATTATTCAGACTTAAACTTTCGGATTGGAATTGAAAAAGACATTATATCTGAGGAGATTGACAAGGCAATTGTCACCAAGTCCTTGAAGGAAGAAGTTGATAAAGCAATAGACTATATTTCGAGTAAATTTAATTAAAAATTAAAGCTCTTGTAATAGATCTCAATGTCAAATGGAAATAAGAAAAAAAAAATATCTACTAAAGGACTTATACTGAGATTAATTGCACTAATATTATATCTATTGATTTTCCTATATTTGGCTAATTTCTTTATAGAAAAAAAAGCCAACCCTACCATTATTATTATATCATTACTTTTGGTTTTTCTAACTACGATTGCTCCATTTTTCCTAAGAAAACGAAGAAGATCACTATACTCTAAAATGTTTCCAGATAGGAGAAGGAGACCAGTACAGAAAATAGGAAAACATAAAAGAAAACCTATAATAGAAAAAGAACCTAGACCAATTCAACCGAAAATATTTCAAGCTATTGATTTAGATTTTGAATACCGCAAACCTTTAATTAGTAATTGTGAAAATTGTGGAAATATTTTACCAAGTTTCGTAAAAGAAAAATGTCCTTTTTGTCAAGAGCAAGTATAACATAAAATGGTGAGAACAAATGAAGATATTGAAAAAAACTGACACAAAAATTAAATCTGGCTATATTTCAGCAATCATGGGATCGCTGATTAAAATAAAAGACTTAGAAAATCATGTTCACCTTCATGATTTAATAAGAATTTCTGATTATAACATATTAGGCCAAGTAATACAGATTTATTCAGATCATGTAATTGTTCAATGTTTCGAAAATACAATAAAAGTGAAATTACATGATGAAGTTATTGGTTTAAATGAAACATTATCAATGGAGTTAGCTCCCGGTCTCCTTTCAAATGTTTTTGATGGAATACAGAGACCCTTAGAAGTAGTTTTTAACAATTTTAATTCCGGAAAGCTAGAGAGAGGTATAAAGTTTCCTCCTTTGTCAAGATCTAAAATCTGGCATTTTATTCCATCAAGAAAAATTGGTGAATCTGTAGAGAGTGGAGATATAATTGGTTCCGTACAAGAGAAACCATTTTTAGATCATAAAATAATGGTCCCCCCAAATTTTGCTGGCAAATTATCTTTTATCGCAACCGAGGGTGATTATACAATTGTTGACGAGATATATAAGATACATATAGAAGGGAAAGATAAATCCTTCACAATGCTACAAAAATGGCCAATAACGAAAAGTCGTCCTTACAAAAGGAAAGAAAATCCAACTGAACCTCTAATTACTGGAATTCGGGCAATAGATTTATTATTCCCTCTTGCAAAGGGAGGAACTACTGCAATTCCTGGAGGTTTTGGAACAGGAAAAACTGTTATTCAACATTTGCTAGCAAAGTGGTGTGACGCTGATGTAATTGTATACATAGGCTGTGGTGAACCTGGAAATGAAATCGCTAGTGTTTTAAAACAATTTTCAGAAACAAAGAATCCTAAAAGCGGGGCTCCTTTATTAGAAAGAGTAATTCTTATAGCAAATACCTCTAATATGCCTGTTTCAGCACGAGAGGCAAGTTTATTCTCTGGAGTTACAATAGCAGAATATTATCGTGATATGGGATATTCTGTTGCTGTTCTTGCAGATAGCACCTCAAGGTGGGCAGAATCATTAAGAGAGATATCTGGCTTGTTGGAAGAAATGCCCGCAGAAGAAGGATATCCTGCTTATTTGCCTTCTAAACTTTCAAGTTTTTATGAAAGAGCAGGTTTAGTTAAAACATTAGGGAAAGATGGTCTAGGAAATGAAAGATTCGGTTCTTTAACGATTGTTGGAACATTATCTCCTCCAGCAGGTGATTTTAGTGAACCTGTTACAGCCACATCAAAGCGGTTAGTTCAAGTCTTTTGGGCATTAGATCCTGCTCTGGCATATTTAAAACATTATCCAGCTATCAATTGGCTCAATTCCTATTCCAATTATCCTAACTACGTTGCAAATTGGTGGTATGAAAGAGATATTGATTGGCCTGAAATAGATATAGATTGGTTAATATGTCGAAAACAAGTAAATGATATATTGTCTGAAGAGCAAGACTTAAGACATGTTCTACAATTAATTGGGGAGAAAAACATGCCCCCGGCTAAGCAACTCGTGATTTTCATTGCTAGGATGATTAAAAACGGATTTTTAATCCAAAATGCTTTTGATGACATTGATAATTACACGTCTTCAAAGAAATTGTTAGGTATGATTAAACTCATTCTCTTAATTTATAAAGAAGGTAAAGATCTTGTAAATAGAGGATTTCTTATTGGGGATCTAATAGATCCTTCGATTATAAACTCAATTTTAAGAATAAATCAGACCGTACCAAATGATAATTTTAAAAAAATAGAAATCATAAAAAATAGGCTTCTAAAAGCATTTAAGCAAATAACTTTAGTATAATATTTCTAACTTTTATCTTTCTTCTAGGGCTTAAACCATTCAAAGAAATAATATGATTTTGTCAATGGATTTGCGATAACATACTTCTTTCTAACGGATGTTGCTAAACGACCAGCTCTAACCATATCAATAGCTGTGATTTCAGAATCATGAGGTAAAACATGGACCATAAAAAGTGAATGTTCCAATCCAGGTCCTTTTTTATAAACAACATAATCTGCTCCAAACTTAAGACCAGGTCTAGGGATATATCCCTTTTCTCTTAAATCTTTATATATAATATACTTTTCTTCATATTTATGATGCGTTTTTTTTGCCATTGTATAAAATTCTTTAGGAGAGAGCATTTTATTCTTTTTTACATCAAATACCGAAATTTCTTCTTTTTCTAAAAGATAATATGCCTCAATTAAAGATAACTCGCTAGGCTTAGAGAAAAATTCTAATCGAGGTTTACTTATACCGAGAGGTGATCCAAAAAAATTTTTCTTTACGTAAAGATAAGACGCGTATATTGGATTAAAGACAATAACACGAGTATTGATAAATTTAGCAGGAATTCTCTTTGGGATGTCTTGTTCGCTAATGTCATCAAGGGAAAATTGTTTATCCTTTTTCTCATTCATCATAAACGGATTTATTTTATCTAAAAGAGCTTATTTAGAATAGAGTTTTTTAATTTTAAAAGTTATTTTAAATTCTAATAGAGATATTTTATGTTAAATCTTTAAAGACATCAAACAATATAAAATCAAATTGATTTTACTAAATATAATAACTCAAGGAACAAATAACCTAAATTAAAAATGGGTTTTTTACTGTAAATTTAAATGTATATACAGTTTTTTATTTAATAGAAGTAGAAAAAAATTTATCTGATTATATTAATTCCAACATTAATACATTTCGTCTTAATTATAAAAAATATCATTATTATGAAGAATATTAGACAATCAGCAGTAGCTGGCACCTTTTATCCGCGCTATAAACCAGATTTATTAAATATATTAAAAGATTCCTTTTTAAATAGTGAATTTGGTCCTGGAGAAGAACCAAAAAGTTTAAACCAAGACAAAAGATCTATTATTGGTGGTGTTTCTCCTCACGCGGGATATATGTATTCCGGATGTTGTGCTGCTTTCACTTACCTAAATCTATTTAAAGAAAGAGTTCCTGATACCGTTCTAATACTAGGGAATGATCATCATGGTTATAGAAAAGTTGCCTTAATGAAAGAAGGAGAGTGGGAAACTCCTTTAGGGAATTTATTGATTGACGATAATTTATCCAACAAAATCTTAGATAACAGTACTATTATTATTGAGGATGAATCTGCTTTTATTGGCTTTCCTTATGGAAGGGAACATAATATTGAAGTACAATTACCGTTTATTAAATACTGTGCTCAAAATAAGGATGTTAAAATTTTACCAATAAAAGTTTCTATGAAAGAATTTAGTCAGTTGGATAAAATATCTACCGAGATCGCATCTGTAATTAAATCATCTAGTAAGGACGTTGTCATTGTTGCTTCTTCTGATATGACTCATAAAGAAATATTTAGCATAGAAGATTTAAATAAATTTAAAGAAAGAGATAAAAAGGTCATAGATGCCTTTATTGAATTTAACCCTGAAAAAACTCTTAAAACAGCTTCAAGCACAACCGTTTGTGGTTCACAAACAATAACCACTTTAATGTTAATTTGCCAAAAACTCAATGTAAGTAAAGGAAAATTACTAAAATATTATACGAGTTCAGAGAAAACTGGAAATTATAGTGGATATTGTGTTGGATATTTTTCTGGAATAATAATTAAATAATTAAAAAAAAATATAAAAAGAGATATATTTGAGAAAGATGTTTGAAGTGAATTTTTCAGTAATATTAAAGAAATTGTTCAAATTAAATATTTAATAGTACATGTTCAATAATATTATTATTATAATAAATAAAATTTTAAATAAAAATGTCAGAAGATAATGAAAAAGTTGAAGATTTCATAAGCTTATGGAGAAAAAAAATGAAAGATGATTTAAAGAAACCTAGTGCAATCGGAGAATCTTTAGAGATTATAAAAGAAGTAGTAAAAGAAAATGAAGATTTGAGAAGTAGAATTAAAGAAAATATAGATTTAATAAGTAAAACAGAAGAAATTGTAAAAAACACTCTCGAAGAAAATAAACTATTGAAAGAAGAGATAAAACAAGCAGGAATGATTGTAAGTATAAAAGAAAGTGATATTCAAAAAGAAAACATAGAACTTAACAAAAACATGCAAAATTTAACTTCAATCCTAACAGAGAAGGAAGAAAAGTTAGATACCATGAAAAATGAAATAAAGGAATTAAAGTTACAAATGGAAGCTTTATCAACAGCACAAAATTCTATAACGAGCTCAGCGTCTTCTTCGGTAGAAGCCAATCTTTCTTCTGAAGCACCTAAAACCTCAACAACAAAGCTAGTATCAGGAGAAACCTCATCAGCAATCTTAGAAATATTAGTCCAAGATCTCCAATCAGATTTAAACAAATATAAAAGAATTGTTGAGAAATTGAATAAAGAAAAATCTAATAATCAACGTAATATTAAAGGTAGGGGTATTCAAGTAGAACCAGAAGAGATAAAAGCACTCAAAAGAGAAAATGACGATCTTAACCGTGAAATTTCAAAAATTCAGGAATCTCTCCGACAAAAAACGGAAGAAGCGGCAACTGTTATCTCAAAAGACGATTTTGAAAAGAAAATAACTCAACTTCAAAACGATTTAAAAGAAAAGAATCTTTTAATTACTGACTTAAAGAAAGCTTCAGAGATCCCTGCTTCAGTTCAAAAGACTCCAATGTCAAGTTTAATTGAAGATTTACAAGATAGAATAAACAAATTAAAAATAACAATTGAAGAAAAGGATATAGAAATTGAAAAATTAAAAAATTCATAAATGTTCAATTCAAATAAAAATCATTCTTCTTTTTTTTTTGCAGGACACTTTGCCATTGATAATATTATTAGATTTAAGAGTAAAACTAAACCTAGTTTAGGTGGAAGTGTGACTTATTGTTCATTAGCTTTAAAAAATTATACTCAAGACGTTAATATAGGTATTATTTCTCATATAGGAAAATCAAATTTTGATAATTCATTATTAAATGATATAAGGAAAAAAAAAATCGATTTGAAAGGAGTTAAATACTCTGAAGAAAAAAACACTAATTTTGTTTTAGAATATTTTAATCATACCAGAACCCTAACGTTAAAATCGAGAAGTCCAAATCTTGACTTTAAAAATGTTCCTCAAGAATATTTAAATAATTCCCCAGACGCTTTTGTTTTAGTTACATTATGTAATGAAATTTCATATGATTTTATTTTTCAAGTATAAAAAACTTTCCTAATGTTTATATAGGAATTGATTTACAAGGATTTATTAGAAAAATTGATGAAAACGGTGAAGTTTCTTATATTTATGATGAGAAAATTATCTCTAACATCACTAAAATCATTAGCTTAATTGGAGATAAACTAGTTCTCAAAGGATCTGAAGACGAAATGAAATTATTGGCAGGGAAATTAGAAAATCTATACGAAGTTATGAAATCCTTTAACAAATTTAAAGTGGATGGATTATTTATCATGACCTTAGGAGAGAAGGGTTCGATGATAACTAAAAATGTAGAAAAAATCTTAAAAATTCCAGCTTATAAAACAAAAGAAGTTGTTGATGAAACTGGTGCTGGTGATATATACTTTTCTATTTTTCTTTATGAATTTATTCAGTCTGATAAAACTTGGGAAGAAATTAAAAGTGCTGCATATTTAGCTTCAGCTGCTTCTTCATTTTTAATAGAAAAAAAGGGTTCTACTGGTTTTAAAACAAAGAAAAAAGTTTTAAAAAGAGTAAAAAGAGAAAAATATACCAATTATATTATGAAACTAACTGAAAAAAATGCATATAAATAGTCATTTTGCTGTAGGGGTAATAATAGCTTCTTTTTTGAACTATTTCTTCAAATTTAATATGTTTGAATTTTTTCTTATCGTTTTCTTCTCTTTTCTGTGTGATTTTGATGTGTTTCTTGCAAAATTCGCTAAAGATAATAATCATAGGATGTTGATCACTCATTCTATAATTCCAAGTTGTATAATTATTCTTCTTGGATTAGTTTTTAGTTGGACGATTTTAATTATTACTGGATTTGCTTATTTTATTCACATTTTCATTGATATCTTTGATTGGGGTACTAATTTTTTTTATTTTCAACATAAACAAGTAGGATTAAAACTGTTGATATCTAAGGAAGAATTTAAAAATTTACCTTTGCATTTGTCTAAATATAAGAAACCTGCATCATTTTTTGATAATAAATATTATAGTAGTAAGTTGTTTTTGACTATTGAAGCATTGTTATTCATTTTTATGTGGATTTTTATAATATTTTTTGCGTTAGACTATATTTTAATAACTTTGATCTATTTTCTCGGTTTATCTTTTCATTTATCTCGCCACTTTAATTTGAAAAAGATTGAAGAACAATAATTTTTCTTTTATTAACAAAATTTCAAAGATAATAAAATTCCTTTTTTTTCGAAAAAACATGATTCTAAAATTTTATAATTTAATTAAATAATATTTATTATTAGTATACAATTATATCAAAAAAGGTGATTATTCATATCAAATGAATCGAAACTCAAAGTTGGATTATTATTAGAAGAGGAAATGATATTTAAATGCGATCTCGGGCAAATAAAGATGCAAGATTTATATATTGATGAAAAAAATTCGAAAGAAGCAGATAAAATAGGTCCTAACCCATCAAGGTTACTGGCATTAGCTGTTTTAGGTTGTTTGGAAGCGAGTTTCACTTTTTGTATGCAAAAAAAGAATTTTACATTAAGTGACATAGAAGGAATAGCGGAGGTTATCATAAAGAAAAATCAAAAAGGATTTTGGCGTATTAAAAAAATTAATATAACTATTAATCCTAAGATTGAAGATCCTAAAATGCATAAAAGAGCGGATCAATGTAGAAAGATGTTTGAACAATACTGTGTGGTCACTCAATCTGTTAGAGAAGGTATTGAAGTTAATGTTAACCTTGATTATTAATAAAAATATCTCAATATCCAACCTTTATTAAAAATATTTAATCTCTTATCCCATCTTCAGTTATTGTAAAAACTGTATCAGCTTCAGGTATGTGGGGGGCATCAACTATTTTAGCAACTCTTTGTTCTCCTTTTCCCTTTCTTAAAAATATCCTTATCGTAGATCCATGTGCCACGATATGCCCGCCAGTGTGGGTTGTCGGATTCCCATAAAATACATCTGGTTTAGAAGATACCTGATTAGTAACCACAACCGCTAATTCGTCATATATTTCTGTTAACCTTAACAGATCGTGAATATGGCTGTTTAAGATCTGTTGCCTATTCGCAAGCGTACCCCTTCCTATATATTCACTACGGAAGTGACCTATAAGGGAGTCTACTACAACTAATTTTATGTTCTTTTCTTTAATTATTCTATGAGCCTCGTTTACTAGCAAAATTTGATGATCTGAATTATATGCTCTTCCTACTGTTATCTTTTTTAATATTAAGTTATGATCTAAGTCATTCCCTATCGCCATTTGAATTAATCTCTCAGGTCGAAAAGTTCCTTCTGTATCAATATATAATGCATTCCCCTCGAGTCCTCCTTCTTCATAAGATAATTGTACATTAACGCATAACTGATGAGCTACTTGAGTTTTTCCTGTTCTATATTCACCATAAAGTTCAGTTAGTGCTCCGGGTTCAAAACCACCAAATAATAAATCGTCAAAATTTTTACTACTGGTAGTTAATTTGTTTAAAGATTTCCTTTTTTCCCATATTTTATCTGCTGATTTAAATCCCATTTTTTCTATATCTTGAGCTACTTTGATTATTTTTTGAGCCGTTTTTTCACCAATACCCGAATCTTCCATTAATTTCTTAAGTGGATACATACCCAAAGTTCTGATGGAGTATATCCCTGCCTCATGTAATTTTTTTATCGTTGCTTCTCCGACCCCGGGTAAATCCTTTAAATCAAATGATGATTTTGAGTCAATCTCTTCTTTACCAATTATAATTTCAGATTTATCTTTTTTTTTTGCCATAGCTATTTGAATTCCGTTTAAATTTGATAATCTATCATTAAAGTAATATAAAAATAAGAATAAAAAGTTAATAGAAGAATAAAAAATTTTTAGTAATTTTTACTTTGCCTCCTGGCCACTTTTTGTGATTATAAGAAGAATCACAAACAGAATCACTGAAAATAAAAACGTTAAAACACCCATTGCTTCAGGTAACCACACATAGCTTAAATAAAGAAATGGTACGACAAAAATTGCTATAATAATAACAAATACTGGCAGTGGAATCGCCTCATCCTTAATATCAATTATTAATGGGATAATTACAAGGAATACTAATATGGTAACTGCAACTTTAAATCCTATAACAGCAGTATTACTGAAAATTGTTGAATGAACATCAGGTAACCAAAAATATAAATATTTTACAGACTGATCTTGTAATCCAGAAATAGCTTCGGGTAAAATGGCACTTACAATTAATTGTATTATAACAGAGAGAGTAAGATATAACATTATTTCATTTATTTCTTTATTTTTTTTAAGATAAACTCCAATAGTATCTCGTAGTAATGTAATATCCCATAAAACGATAAGAATTAGATAAGCAAAAAGAGGATCGTATCCTAAAGCCCAATTATAATTAATTGGTATCAATGCTACGATATATGCTAAATACCCATACTTTTCATTCCTTTTAAACAAGTCAAATAATAGGAAGATACCAAAAATTACTAATAATGTCGAATAAATTATTATCTCATTAATATTCAATGGTGCTTATCATCTCTAATTTTTTAATTTAATTATTTATTTTAATATATAATTAATTCTATTTTTTTTAAATTTTTAATACATTTTCCAAATTTATAATTTTAGAGTTGGGAAATTATGTTCTCCCACCTAAGAATAATTTTCTGTGCTTTTTCTTTGTCTTCTGATTCAGCAGATAAATGTATCGCATTTCGATATAATGCCGCTTTAATTATTACGTTAGCATCATCTTCTATTATCTTTAATTCGTTTATTATATCATGGTATTTAATTCCATTTTCTTGTGCTGCTTCCCTCAATCGATTGTGAATACTACCAAGTAATTCTGATGAAATTGGAACTGTCTTATTAACTTTTATGCCCTTTGGAAAACTTCTTGTTAATGAACTTAACAGATCCTTTTGGACAGTCATTATTTCCAAAATTTTTAGCAGGATAAAATTGCCATCACTGAAGGGACTAAACTCAGGAAAATAAAATTTAAGTGTATCTGCTGCTGCAAAACATGCTCGTTCTTCTCGAATTTGCCTTGAAATTTCTCCAGGATTATTCTCAACTTGTTTAATAGGATATCCACTATCTTCAATAAAATCTTTAACTACGGGAGAAATTGAAGGGGTTGTAATAATAGTATTAGCCTTTGAATTTATAATTCTTTTATCAAATGATATAAAAAGCATCAATAAATCTTCGAAATTTACTTCTAGTCCATTTTCATCAATCAACAAAATTCTTGAGCCGTCTACATCAAAGCATACTCCAAGATGACTATTCGAGGCTTTTACTATATCTGCTGTATTTCTAATTGTATTAATACTTGGTACAGGATTTAAAGATCTTTGCCGATAATGTGTATTTAACGCAATTACCTCTACTCCAATATCATTGATTAAAAGAGGCGTGATTTTTCCTGTTGGTCCATACGAACAATCAACTACAATCTTTAAATTGGCTTTTCTTATCTTTTTTTTATCTACAAATTGCTGAAGGGATTTAATATATATATCCTCTGTTTGGGGGATAGACTTTATTTGACCAATTTCATTAGGATCGACTCTCCTAACATATTTAGGATATGTATTATATGAATCTATTATTTTTTGAATTTCAGAATCTGCTAATTCAATTCCACCCGCATCTAAGAACCGAATCCCCACATCTTCGCTATACAGATGACCTCCTGAGAGATAAACACCCCCACTTGCTCCAAATCGTCTAATTGTAAATTGGAGTAATGGAAAGGTGCAGTCTGATAGATTCAAAAGATTAATTCCAGTAGACATCATCCCTGAAGTATAAGCTCTTTTTAACATAAGACTATCATTATGATAATCTCGCCCCATTACTATAGATTCATTTTTCTTGAATAAACTACCATGAATTGATCCTATTGAGCTTGAAATTTCTGGTGTGAATATATAATTCGCTTTACCTATGATTCTTCCATTTTTATACAACTCATTAAGATTTTTGATTGATTTATAAGCCATCTAATACTCTTCTTTTGAGTTTATGATAGAATTTCAATTGGAAATTATATATAATTCTAGCGAGATTAGAATATATAACTTTAACTGTTTTTGAAAATTTATGCATTCTTTTAAAAACTTCTCAAAACACAATGTTAGCTATAATTCCTATAGAAAAGAATCATACCCAAATATTAGGGAAAATGAATAAATTAAAAAGAAATTAAATTATCTTATTTCTATTATTTAATTTGAAGAGAAAAATGAAAAAATTATGACCGAAACATTAGGATCTTTTGCATTAGTTTTACATGCCCATTTACCATGGGTAATTGGACACGGTATTTGGCCGCACGGGATGGATTGGGTAAATGAAGCTGCCGCCGAGACATATATCCCACTTCTTATAGAATTACATAAATTACTTGATGATGATTATCATCCAAAACTTACAGTTGGTCTTACGCCTGTCTTATGTGAGATGCTTCGGCACCCAAGATTTATTAATAGTTTCTTAGGTTATTTAGATGAAAAAATTGGAGCAGCTAAACATGATGAGAAAGATTTTATAGAAAATAAATATGAAGAAGGACGGATTAAATTAACGAAATGGTGGTATGAGTTCTATGAACGCATTAAAGATAATTTTATTCATAGATACAATAAAGACATCTTGGGAGCTTTTAAGGAGCTCCAGGATAAGGGATTTTTAGATATAATTACTTGTGCAGCAACTCATGGGTATTCTCCCCTCCTTTCTAAAGAAACTTCTATAGATGGTCAATTCAAAACCGCTGTTGATAGTTATAAACGGCATTTTGGTAGAGCTCCAACAGGCGCATGGTTACCTGAATGTGCTTATCGTCCCGGATATCGATGGAAAAATCCTATAACAGGTGAAGAATATGACAGACCTGGTGTAGAATACTTTCTTGCTAAAAATGGTTTGAAGTATTTTTTTATTGACACTTCTTTATTATTAGGAGGAAAATCGCAAGGAGTTTATGCTGCTCGGTTTCCTTTACTTGCCGAACTTTGGAAGCAATTCTCTTCCCAATATGAAGAAATTCCTACATCGTTTGAAAAATCTCAATATGAACCGTATTTAGTTTCTACTGATCCTTCTACTCCTGCACCGGTTGGATTTTTTACAAGAGACGAAAAAACTGGCTTAGTGGTATGGTCGGGAGAAATGGGATATCCTGGGTGTGGCGAGTATCTTGATTTTCATAAGAAGCATTACCCTGGTGGCTTGAAATATTGGAAAGTAACAGGTGCAAAAGTAGATTTAGGAAGTAAAATGTTATATTGGCCAGATGATATTCCGGGAAAGTTGGACGAAAATGCCAATCATTATGTAAATCTTACAAAGGATATTTTACGAGATTATAAAAACAAATTTGGTAAAAAGGGAATTGTAGTAGCCCCATATGACGCGGAACTCTTCGGACATTGGTGGTTTGAAGGAAATTGGTGGTTGGCAAGAGTACTTCGGTGGATGGAAGATGCTCCTGAAATCGAGTTAACCAATACACGACAATATCTTGAACAAAATCCTCCAAATAAGGTTGTTCAGATTATCGAAGGTTCTTGGGGGCAGGCTTCGTCTCACTGGGTGTGGTTGAATGAATGGACAACTTGGACATGGGAGAGAATCTATGAATGTGAGGCTAAGAGTGAAGAAATCATCGCTAAATATAAGGATTCAAGCGATCCGAACCTTACCAAAATATTAAAACAGATGGTACGTGAACTCATGTTATTGGAGAGTAGTGATTGGCAATTTTTAATAACTACATGGTCAGCCCGGGATTACGCAGAAAACAGAGTTGCTCTACATTATGAAAATTTTAGTAGACTATACGATATGGCATCAAAATATGGGAGTGGAGCTCATGTAGATGAAGGAGAATGGCATTTTCTTGGCACTATTGAAGCTGCTGATGATATCTTTAAAGATATTGATTTAGAACCGTTTGCTAAAAAATAATCATTTTTTTTTTTTAATTTTAAATCAATGAAATTATTTTGAATAGGAAACAGGAAAGACCATTATTTTTCGATTTTTCTTAAAGTCTTTAATGAGCTGCGGCTTGATAGGATTATCTGCTATAGAAAGCAACTCTAAATTAGGTTGAGAGGCTATAGCGTTGAGCAGTCTTTGTTATCATTTAAGTTAGTATAAATTATTCTTAATATCATTTATTCTGCTTTGAAGTGTACCTAACGTCGTTTTTATGGCTCCGATAATTGCCTCTTGAGTTAAAGATATGTTTAACAATATTGAACTAAGATAAATCGCAGCACCAGCATAGCCTTTTGGATCCTTTCCCGAGAAATTTATTTCCTTTAAATTTAAACTATTAATTAATTCTATTGCCTTCAACCTGCAATCTGGAATTAATTTCAATTTTCCAGCAAAGTAGTTAATATAATCGATAATAGTGAAATGATGAGGGCAAAGATCAAGTTTCGGAAGAATTTGAGCTTCAATAATTCGATATAACCTTCTTACCATAGATGTTGAAGCCTGTAAGTCTATTATATATTGCTCAAGATCAATATAAATAGCATGAACCTTCAAAGCACAGTAAACACTTGCAAGTGCTAAGGATTTAATTGATCTTCCCGATGATAATTTGTTTTCACGACTCAAATCAAATATCCTTATAACATCATCAAATACTGCCGGTTGAATATTTAGTTTTTTCTTATAATCCAATAATTCAGAATAACAGGGTTCATTATATTCTACACTTAAATTTAATTTTGTTTGCATAATTCATCAACTAAGTAAGATTTAAACATTAATAAAGAAAAACCAGAGTTTTCAGATATACTGATTTTTCGTTTATTTCGATCTCATTTCTTCTAACCATTTTTATAAGATTTATATGGACCATCTTAGAAAGATAAAAGGCAAAAAAATTATTTAAAGAAAATCCAAAAACTTAACGGTACAAGAAAAGCTAAAATTGAGATCAGTAGTAGCTATTCAATTAATGGAGAAAAAGAGATAAAATATAATCCTAAGAATAATAATGGCCCAAAAAATCCAAAAATCCCATAACTTTTTGTGATCTTGGTTTGAAAGAAAATAATATAGATGCTATAAAATACGATTGAAATTACAAAACCAGAAAAAGCAACTCCAGCGAACGAATTATGATATATATTATTAGGTCCAGCACGATCATTACTCAAGACACCAACAAAAAAATATCCCATTCCGCCAAAAATTCCTATTAAACTGCCATATTTTAATAATCCATTAGTTAACCAAGGAAAGCGTTTAGCATTTCAAGGACTCATAAGTTACGTCCTGGAAGGAGAAAAACCATTTATCATCATATTGACAATTATCACGTTTTTAGCTATTATTGCTATTATCGTTGAGATTTGGATGGGAATCACAGGAGATGTTCATAGTAGCACACAGCTTTCGGAAACAATATGGCTCTGGATATTAGTAGCAATCGGTCTTGGTATGTCTTTATATATAGTAATTCAGTCTATTGGATATGAACTTCATTTTGGTGAAGGAAAAATATTAGGTAGACCAATTTCTTTAATATTTGTTTTAATATTCCTTTTAATAACAATTTTTTTACTAGTTTTATATCTACCTTAATGTTCTATATAATCAACATCCAGTTTATAATTTTAATTTTTTTTTTTTTTAATTGAATTTACGTTGAGGTTCATACTCCAATATTTTATGAGATTTTTCATAGGTTTATACGAGATAAGTCATATACATCATCTCCAATATCCATGCCTATACCAAGAGTTATTAATCTATTAGCAATGATTTTAAATAGAATGAAGATCTTTATTATTCAAATTTTCTAAATCTAAATTGAATATTTGGGTTATTAATATTTTATTTATTTAAGGAAGAAAATCAGGAAATAGGGTATCCATATTATCAGGATCGGTTGAAAATTTTTTAAAACAGGTGGTATAATGGACAATTTTGAAAAAAAAATCATGCTAATTATAACTTCCCTTTTATTATTCTTTTCTGCTCATTTAATCTTCGGATTAGAAGGAAGAAGAAATCTATTTTTCTTTGGTTTTTATGTAGGAAATCTATTTTTAGATATTATATTTGGAGTAGCAGTATTTTTTCAGATTTATTTAGTTCTAATAATATTAAGAGAAAAAAAATAACAATCCAAACATTTTGACTTTTATTTCCAAATTGTCAAAACTGGATAATTGAAAATAATTCTCGATTGGAAGTTTTCCTTTAATATTTTAATGAACCTCTTGAGAAGGAATTTCTAGTGCTTTATTTACATTAGCTACTAACTTTTCATTACTAAATGGTTTACTTATAAAACAAATCGTTTCGATCGAACGAGTCCATTCCTCGACGGTTTTATCTGCGCTCGCAAGGATTATTTTTGCATCTTTATTGATTTCAAGAATTTCTTTTGAAGCATCAATTCCTGACTTAATTGGCATTCGATAGTCCATTATTATTAGATCGGGTTTTTTTGAGAAATTTTTATACATTTGTACCGCCTCTTCGCCATTTTTTGCCATTCCGATAATTTCGAATCCATAAAAGGTAAGAACCATCTTATATAATCTTAATATTGATAATTCGTCTTCTACAAGAAAAATTGATGGTAATTCAATCCACCTCCTCCGGAATTAATATAATAAAGTTGCTACCCTGAGAGGGATCTCCTCTATTATTATCTTCAACCCATATTTCCCCATTATATCTATCTAGGATTCTCTTTACTAATAGTAACCCCAATCCCATTCCTTTTGTCCTTTTTTTGTGAGTCGTTATGCCTTCGAAGATTTTCTCCTTCATTGTGTCTGATATTCCTATTCCATTGTCTATGAATTCTATTTTTAAGTATTTAATTTCATTTTTCAATTCCTTTGATATCCTAATTAAAATTTCTATGGTCGGTTTTTCAGTATATTTAACTGCATTAAAAAGAATGTTCTCAAGCAAATCTAATAAAAGAGCATTCGCTTTTACAACTAGATCTTTAAAATCAGACTCGATTTTAATATCTAAATTTTTATTTGGAAAACTTTCTCGAATAAACTTTATTGCTTCTTTTATTTCCCTATTGAGATTAACTTTTTCCAAAATATTTTCGCTTTCAGAAACTTGCGACAATTTTCGAATATTAGAAACTAATTTTGAGCCTCTAATAATTTGATCATTAATTATTTCCATTATATCGTCTAATTTTTCTAACTGTTCTGGGCTATTACGCAAAAATGAGAATAGGCCTACAGAAGTTCTTATATTTTGAAGCATATTGCTTATATCATGAGCAAATAAATCTTTGTAAAGTTCGACACGCTCAAAAGCATTACGATAATTTTCCTCTGATTTTTTTAAATTTTCCTCTGCTATTTTCCTTTCTGTTACATCAACAGCCATTCCAATGATCCCTATTACATTTTTATTTCTATCAAATATTGGAATTTTACTTGTGTTTACCCATCTTATTCCTTCACCTGTTTCATAAGGTTCCACTATATTAAATTTTGGCTGCCCACTTTTAGCAACCTCTAAATCATCAGCCCAATATGCTTGAGAATCTTCTTTTGGAAATAATTCGAGCATATTTTTATCTTGAAGAAATTCTTTAGATACCTTCATAGAATCTGCTAGGTATTTATTTACTTGAATATAATTATTTTCCAAGTCTTTATAGAAGATTATTGCAGGAATATTATCTAGAATTAATTCCAACTCTAAGCTTAATTTTTTATAATTTTCTTCTGATTCTCTTAATTTTTGTTCTGCTTTTTTACGTTCGGTGATGTCATGTGAAATCCCAAACAAACCTTTGGTATTACCATCTTTATCAAACCATGGTATCTTTGTGGTTAGAACCCATATTCCTGCAGCATTTTCTTCCTTATTAATTAAAGGTGTCTCTGTCTTGATAACATGAAGATCTTCGTTATAAGAACGCGTAGCAACT
>SDBS01000401.1_pt1 | contig 41160 bp, 33 predicted proteins | sample 2277091 | NCBI WGS metagenome assembly SDBS01 (sample SAMN10404972, study PRJNA504765) | marine sediment metagenome | isolation source: marine sediment core GS10_PC15, 163 cmbsf | place: Arctic Ocean: Southern Knipovich Ridge | collected 2010
ACAGCGGGCCCGGCGGCGACGGTTTCGTACGTCATCGTCGGGTTTATGACACTCTTCACCGCGCTGTCGTATTGCGAGTTGGCCGCGGCGATCCCCGTCGCCGGCGGCGGCTATACCTTCGTCCACGAGGCCATCGGCGGCTTTACGGCTTTCATCACCGGTTGGTCGATGGTTTTCGGCCTGGTCGTATCGGCGGCGCTCTACGCCATAGGCTTCGCAGAGCATTTCACCCCCCTCGTCGAGTTGGCGTTGCCATACACGGTAAACCGAGCCGTCGCGGCCGGGTTCCTAATCATACTTCTCGCGCTGTTAAATATTAAGGGGACGAAAGAAGCGGGTCATGCGCAAACCTTTTTGACGCTCGGCAAAGTCGCGATATTGATCGTATTCGTCATATTGTGTTTCCGGTTTGTGGAGTGGGGGCGTTTCGATAATTTCGCGCCGTTCGGTACGCTCGGCGTCCTAGCCGCGACCTCGCTCATCTATATTTCGTTCTTCGGTTTCGAGCAGATCTCGGACGCCGCGGAGGAGGTCAAAAACCCGGAGAAGAACGTTCCGCGGGCGATCTTGTTAGCGCTGACGATCCCTACGATAATTTACGTCTTTGTGATTCTGGTATCTGTCGGGATAGTCGATTTCGAAGTTTTAGGGGAGGCGCCCGCGCCCCTCGCGATAATCGCCGCGAAAGTCTTGGGGGAATACGGCCTATTATTCGTATTAATCGCGGGTGTTCTGTCGACGGTTTCGGCGCTTAACGCCGCGGTTCTCACGACCTCGCGCGTCACGTACGCGATCGCACGTGACGGCTTCATGCCGTGGTTTTTGGCCCGCGTAAACGTGCGCTTCCGTACGCCGCATTGGGCGATCGCGGCGACGGCGGGATTGGCGATCATAATCGCGGTAATAGGCGAGGTGCGGTCCGTAGCGCACCTCACGAACTTTTGCTTACTCTTCGCCCTTGTCGTGGTCAATTTTTCGGTAATAATGCTCCGGCGGCGCCGCCCGGAGCTTAAACGTCCTTTCCGCTTACCCTTCGGCTACTTGATACCGGCCTTGGGCATCGCCTCCAACCTTTTTATGTTGCTCTTCATGGAGTGGAACACGTACCTTTTGGGCGCCTGTTATCTGGCCGCGGGAGGATTGGTATATTTAGCTTATTCGAAGGGCGCCAAACGGACGCTCGAGCGCGAGCGGGTCATTCGGTACTTGATGGCCAAGCAAGCGCGTAAGGAATACAAAATCCTGGTCCCCGTCGCCAACCCGGATACGATGAAGTCGTTGGTGACGGTTGCCGCGGCCATCGCGAAGGAATTCGACGGCGAGATATTATTGTTGTCCGTAGTGGAGGTTCCGTATTACGTACCTCTCGAGCGCGGCGTCGCGCGGGCCGGCGATTTTCGTTCCCAGCTCATGTTGGCCGAGAAGATCTGCGAGCGCGAGGGCGTCGACGACGTCAAACGCATGATTAAGATATCGCACCGCCTTTCGCACGGCATTTTGGAGACGGCCCGCGAAGAGAATTGCAACTTCATAGTTATGGGACGCGTCAGCCGACGGACCTTGGGCGACAGGTTGTTAGCCACGGTTATTGACGCCGTACTCGACGACGCCCCGTGTGACGTAGCGATAGTGAGGCCCGGCGCCGACGATTTGACGGACGTAGATCGCATACTGGTCGCGGTTTCCGGCAGCTCCAACTCCCGCCTCGCCGCGGAACTGGCGCCGGCGTTCGCCGACAGCTTCGACGCCAAATTGCGCGTCGTTACGGTATCCGGCGCGGCCGACGAATTCGGCGCGCCGCGGTATACGGCAAGGAACCTTTTGGACGAGATAGTTTGCGACGTGGAGTGTCGACGCGGCTTCGAAAGGGACGTGCTCCAAGCCGAAGAAGTAACTGAAGCGTTAATAGCGGACATACTACCGAAAGACCTCGTCGTGCTGGGCGCACGCAAGGGTGGCGCGTGGGAGCAATTGTTGTTTAAATCGGTCCCGGAGGAGATATCCGAGCGCGTGGATAATACGGTCGTTATTATAAAGAAATTCACGCGCGTACGGCGAGGCCGCCTCGAGCGGCTTCTGTCGGGCACGGCGGCGCCTTAGATTTCGATATGGATATGCGTGAATTTTTCACACAAACCGTAGTGGAACCGTTTCTCAGTACGGTGAAAACCATAGCCGGATATCTACCGGTGTTGCTGGTAGCGGCGGCGGTTTTTGCCGTCGGCCTGCTTTTAGCTTATTTATTGTCGCGGCTCGCGCGCCGCGTCTTCCTCGCGTTGCCCATAGAAAAGGGCGCTGCGAGGTTGGGCTTCGGTGCGCTAGCTAAAGGGGATATAAAATATTCGGCCGGGGAGATCGTGCGGCGCGTTATTTGGTGGGTAATCGTACTATTGTTCTTGGATTTTTGCGCCGAGATATTGGGGTTCACCGTACTCACCCGCGTATTCGATTTCTTAATACTCTATCTGCCGCGCATCCTCTTGGCCGCGGCGATACTTTTCGTAGCCCACATCGCCGGGTCGTTCTTGGGGGGGCTAGCTCGCGTATGGGCGAGTAAAGTAGAGGGATTAAACGCCGCGGTCATAGGCAAGGCCGTTCGCTACGGCGTCCTATTTGTCGGCGCCGTTATGGCGTTAGAGAAGCTCTACTTAACGACGACGTTCGTTATCGCGGTTTTCATCATCGTTTTCGGCGCCGTTATGTTTGCCGCGGCGATCGCTTTCGGCAACGCCTTTACGGGCCCGACCAAAGACCTGGTGGGTCGCTGGTTAAAAAAGAGGCAGACGCACGACCGCGAAAGCGGCGACGATAGGGATTAACCTCGCGTACCGAGGAAAACGCTCGAGCCGCCGGCGACGGCGGTTTTTTAGAAAACGACGACGGCCAGATCTTTCGTGCCCGACCCGGAACTCAATTCGACATTACCGGGCGCCGTTTAATCGACGGCTACTTCTACCCGGGTTGAGGTGGCGGTATTTGGTACAACTTCGTCCCAACGCCAGGCACCGGCGATATCCACAAAGACCCGTTATTCAACTAGGAGCGCCGATAGCCCCGGAGCGAAAAAGAGGGCGCAAGCCCTCTTTTTTTGCGGCGTGTCTTAATCAATTTAGCTTGTGTTTAAACGGCCGAAATGTTATATTTTCGGAAAGTTTAGGCTATCTGCGCGGGTTTCAGGACGGGATACGGCGTGCCGCAAAAAGACCGGGAAGGACCTGGCCGGAGAAAGCGTTTCGTACGGAACGCAGCGATAGCCATAAATTTAGGGTGGACGTTTATGGCGGCCGTTTTGGGCGGGTTTTTCGGCGGTTATTTTCTCGACCGATGGCTCGGGACGACGCCCGTATTTATACTTGTGTTAAGTTTTTTAGGAATCGCGGTGGCTGTTTATCTTGTGATCCGCGAGATCCCGCGTTTACAGGGATGACGGATAAAGGCCTGGTACGTTACCCCTTCGGTTTCGTTGTGGGATTGCTCGCCGTCGTGGCCGCGGTCGTTGCGGGTGCCGGCATATATGGCGGCGGTATTTGGGCCGTGGGCGCTTTCGCGGGGGGAGGCGCTGTCGCGGCCGATTTCATTTTGATCGCGACGGTAGCCGTGATCCTAACGCGCGCCGCGGCGCAGGGCAAAAAGCGTTTGTTGCTGAAAGGTATCTTGGCTCTCACGGCGAAAACGTTGTTGCCGCTCGCTTTAATTGCCGCGTTATTACGGAATACGCCTTTGCCGGCCCACGCCGTAGCGCTCGGCGCCGTGGCCGTCGCGACGTTCACCCCGGCGTTGGTCGTGTTGTATTGCCTCCGGGAACGATACGCGGCCGGGATTACTTAGGGTATGGAAGAATTTAAAGTAGGTTTGGAATGGGGCCTGCCTCTCCCGGGCCTTCACCACCACGAGAACGTCGTCGTGACGCACGCGTTATTGGTTGCCGGCATAGTCTTAGTTGGCTTCTATTTAATTTGCCGCAAGGCGAAACTCAAGCCCGGTATTCCCCAAATGATCCTCGAGCTCGTCGTCGAGACGGGCCGGTATTTCCTGCGCGATATCGGCGGGGCGAAGGTCGTGAAGTACCTTCCTTTTTGTCTTTCGCTATTCTTGTTTATTTTGGTGGCTAACCTCTTCGGGATGGTCCCCGGGTTCGTCGCGCCGACGACTAACATCGCCGTGAACGCGGCGATGGCCATATGCGTGTTCGTGATGACTTTTTACGTGGGCATTAGAGAACTCGGGTTAAAGAAGTATTTCCTCCATAAGACCGGCCCGTTCGGGGGTATGACGAAGATCGCGTTCATCGTGGGAGGCCCCATTTTCGTATTGTTAGAAAGCGTCGGCGAATTCGCTCGCCCCTTGTCGCTCACGATTCGTCTTTTCGGTAATATTTTCGGGGAAGAGCAGTTCGTGTTCGTGGTAAATAATATCGTGACCAACGTTAACGTCCTATTCCCGGCTTTGAGTTTGGAGCCGTTTATAGAATACATTATGGCGGTAACGGTGATGCCGGTATTTTATGCGCTGGTAGCTTTAACCAGTTTCCTTCAGGCGTTTATATTCGCTTTTTTGCCGGTCCTGTACTTCGGCGCCGCCGTGGGGTGGGGCGAGGAGGACCATTGATCCCGACCGGGGTTACCCGCCTTGGAAGGGTTCGGTTTACGTTACGTAATGCGTAAGGAGGCTCGAGCGTAATGACCATTAAAACGTTGACGTGGCTCGCGATCGTAATCTTCGCTTTCGGCGCCGCCGCCGCATTCGGCGCGGAAAAAGCGGGCGAGGTTGCCGAAACGCCTTCCGCGTCGTTACGAGAAACGGCGGCGAAGGGTTTTTCGTGGACGCTGGTAGCCGCGGTTCTGGGTATGTCTTTTGCCGCGGCCGTCGCTGCGGTGGCGCAAGCCGTGACCGCGAACGCGGCGCTGCAAGGGATCGCTCGCCAACCCGAAGCTTCGGGCAAAATCTTTGTCCCCATGTTGCTCACGGTCGTATTCATAGAGACGCTGGGGATCTACACCCTTTTCGTCGCGATCCTCCTAATTTTCGCCAACCCGCTACAAGGGTTGTTGGGATAGTTCTCTTATGTTCGAATTTAACGTCGCAATATTTTTCTATCAGCTCGGTATCTTCCTCGTATTTACCGTTTGCGTGACGGTAATATATAAAACCCTCCTCGAGCCGATCATGAAGGAAAGGCGAGAGCGGATCGAAGGCGACATGGCGCGCGCGGCCGCGGCCCGGGCCGAGGCCGACGAACTCCAGGGTAAATACGAGAAAAAAATGGCCGACGTCGGCGAGGAGGCCTCCGCGATCCTAAAGCGCGTGAACGAGGAAGCCGCCCGCCACCGCGAGAAACTTTTAACGCAAACGCGCCGCCAGGCCGACGCCCTACTGCATAAGGCCGAGGAGCTTATCGCCATCGAAGAGACGCAAGCGGTGGAAAGGATCAGGGGCGAGATGGCCGATATGGCTGTCGCTGTAGCGGGGCGAGTCCTCGAGGAAACCAGGACTACCAAGCGCGAACGTAAGCTCGCTGAGAAGTTTTTGGCCGAGATTGAAGACCGTACGGCTTTCGACCGGCCTCTGGAATCCTAGGTGCGAGATGCGAGATGCGATAATCGCACGGCGCTACTCCCAAGCGTTTTTTAAGCTCAGCTTTGCCCAAGGCAGAGTGGCCGAAGCCTTGAAGGGCCTGGCTACCTTCGCCGAGTTATTCGTCGAACGCGCCGAGCTTAGGGAGTTACTGGCGCATCCCGCGGTCCCGGAAGAGGCCAAGGTGAAATTGGTAGGTGAGTTGGTGACCGACGAACTTACCGGAGATTTCGTAAAGTTACTTATAGAGAAAGGTCGCCTATTCCTTCTGCCGGCCATTTACGAAGATTTCTTGCGGGTCTACCGTAGCGACGCCGGGATCATAGCTGCGGAGGTAACGACGGCTCTGCCGCTGACGGAGGATTTACAGGAGCGGCTCAAGACGGCGCTCGCGCGGCTCACCGGGAAGCGCGTTGAGATCGAAACAGTCGTCGACGAGGCCGTAGTCGGCGGGTTAAGGTTAACTATCGGCGACCACGTTATCGACGGGACGTTGGCGTCCCGTTTAGAGGATATCCGGGAGACTATGGCCGGTGCAACGGCCGGCTTCGAGGAGCCCTCTTATGAGGATAAGCCCCGACGAGATAAGCGAAATACTTAAGACCGAAATCGCTCGCTATCGGAAAGAGCTCGATGTCGCGACGACGGGGATCGTAACGAGCGTCGGCGACGGCATCGCCCACGTCTACGGCCTCTCCGACGCGATGTACAACGAAATGGTTCTCTTCAGTGGCGGCGTTTACGGCATAGCCATGAACCTGGAAGAGACTACCGTAGGCGTTGTGGTCCTGGGGGACGACCGCGTTATAAAGGAGGGCGACGTCGCGCGCACGACGCGCCGTATTCTAGAGGTCCCGGTGGGCGAAGCGTTGTTGGGCCGGGTCGTAACGCCGGTCGGCGATCCTCTCGACGGCCGGGGTACGATTCCCCGGGACAAAACCCTGCCCCTTGAGGGGAAGGCGCCGAACGTCGTCCAGCGCCGGCCGGTCGACCAACCGCTGCAGACGGGTTTAAAAGCCATAGATGCTATAACGCCCATCGGCCGGGGCCAGCGCGAACTTATCCTGGGCGACCGCGGCATCGGAAAGACGGCGATTTGCGTCGACGCCATCATAAACCAACGGGATACCGACGTCGTCTGCGTCTACGTCGCCATAGGGCAGAAGAATTCCACCGTCGCTAAAGTCGTGAAGACGCTCGAAGAATACGACGCGATGTCTTACACCACGGTGGTCCACGCCGGCGCTTCGGATACGGCATCGCTGCAATATATTGCGCCCTACGCCGGGTGCGCGATGGGCGAGTACTTCCGCGACAAAGGCGGCCACGCGCTCGTCGTGTACGACGATCTTTCTAAGCACGCCTGGGCTTACCGCCAGCTTTCGCTGCTTTTAAGAAGGCCGCCCGGGCGCGAAGCCTACCCGGGCGACGTCTTCTATCTGCACTCGCGGTTGCTTGAGCGCGCCGCCAAGTTATCCGACGAGTTGGGCGGCGGGTCTCTAACGGCGTTACCCATAATAGAGACGCAGGCCGGCGACCTCTCTACGTACATTCCGACGAACGTTATCTCCATTACCGACGGCCAAATATACCTCGAGGACGGCCTTTTCTACGCCGGCATCAGGCCGGCGATAAACGCGGGCCTTTCGGTATCGCGCGTCGGCGGCAAGGCGCAGAATAAGGCTATGAAGAAAGTCGCCGGTATGTTGCGCCTCGACCTCGCCCAGTATCGCGAGCTCGAAAAGTTCGTCCAATTCGGTACCGAGCTGGACAGAGTGACCCAAGACCAAATTCGCCGCGGCGAGCGGTTGGTCGAAATTCTAAAACAAGATCAATATTCGCCCATGCCCGTCGACGAGCAAGTCCTGGTTATCAACGCCGCGGTTTCCGGCGCGCTGGATAACGTACCCCTAAATTTGGTCGGCGAATGCGCCGAAAAATCACTCGAGTACATGAGGACCGTTCGTCCGGATTATGGCCGCCGTATTAGGGATACCGGCGATTTACCGGACGACGTACACGAAAAGCTAAACGAAGATACCGTGACTTTCGTGTCCGGGTATCTAAAACAGAAAGGCGTTTCCGTCGAAAGCGAGGCGGCTTCAGAACCGGGGGGAGCTTAAGTTATGGCGCGGTTCGTAGTGACGTTCTCGACCGCAGCGGTCGCTATTCTGTCGGCGTCTTGCATAAATATCGTCGACGTCGTCCAGCCGTTGGAGGTTCGTACGGGTTCGACGTTCGAGGTAATGTTGCTGGTCCGTGCCGACGTTTCGGCTCGAGCGGACGGTCCCGCATTCGGTGTTTTAGGGGTATCGCTGCCGGAAGCCGTTGACGTCAAGGAAGGGACCTTTCGCGGCGCGGCCAAAGGAAAGCTTCGGCGTTTGGAAGGGGTCAACGCCGGCCCGATGGGCGAGCGGCCCGGTTACGAGTGGACCTTTTTTCGCACTCATGACGATTACGAGTCGTCGGTACTCTCGGGCGGCGTTTTCGACGTAAAGCTTAAAATCAAAGCGGGCAAGGCGGCCGGCAATTACCGCTTCGCTTACGCCGCGGCCGTCGTACCTGTCGGCCAGGGTGGTGACCCAGACCTTCGCCGCCTCGAGTGGCAAGAACCGCCCGACGGGAACGTAGCGAGGTGGATTAAGGTTAAATAATGGCGACGCTCCGGGCTGTACGACAACGCATTGGTACCGTTGAGAAGATACGGGAGATAACCGCGGCTATGAAGACCGTCTCCGCGGTGAAGGTCAGGAACGCGCAAGTCGCGCTGATGGCGATGAGGCCGTACGCGGCACACCTGGCCGAGATTATCGCTCATCTGGCTACTTGCGGCGAACCGGCTTACCACCCGCTATTGGCGGACCGCGGCGACGAGAACGCGATCCTGGTAGTAGTGACGTCCGACCGAGGATTATGCGGGCCTTTCAATTCCAACGTCATCAGACGCGCGCGGGCTTATCAGGAGGAACATCGGACGCGTTATGGCCAATACGCGGACATGATTTGCGTTGGCAAAAAAGGTTACGATTTCTTTCGCCGAAAAAAGTTTACGGTCCTGGAACGCTATATCGGGTTTTTCCGCGGGATAACGTACGACGACGCGCGGGCTATAGGCCGGATGGTGACGAAGGCTTTTCTCGCCCGCGACGTCGACCGTGTCGACTTCTTATACCAACATTACTTTTCGGCGGGGACGCAGGTGGTAAGCGTACGGGCGGTATTGCCTATCCGGTTGGAGGAGATGCTCTTGCCGGAGGAAACCGTCGGGCCCCCGGAAGACATCGTGCCCGAAACGTGCCAATTTTTAGAGTATATCTTTGAACCGGATAGCGAGACCATCCTCGACGAGCTTTTACCGCTTTACGTAAACGTTCAAGTTTGGCGTATCTTGCAGGAGCATACGAGCTCGGAGCACGGCGCTCGTATGATGGCGATGGAGGCCGCGACCCGGAATTGTGGAGATATGCTCCGGACGCTAACCCTCGATTACAACAAGGCGCGTCAAACGGCGATTACGAAAGAGATTCTCGAGGTTACGTCGGCCGCGGAGAGCCTGCGTTAGTAAGCCGGCGTCGTAAGGTATACGTAACATGATCGTGAAATTCCGTGCGTATTACGATGGCAACCTCGGGTTCGCAGAAGTCGAGCGAGACGATATATTCGCTATCGGCGATTCGTCGACCGCGTTGATAAGGAACGTCGACGTCGCCGCTTGCGTCCACTTCAGCGGCTGTTTGGTGCCGGCGGACGTTCTCCGCGTCCTATTGGCGAACGAAGCCGGCGCCGGCGGGCAATAGGGGGCGGGGTTTTGGCGGAACCGAGCGGCCGTCGTTTGCTGATGTGCGGCGTTTGGTGCTTGTGTTGGACGCCGGCGCTGGCGTTGGCTACCACCGTCGCCGGCGAAGTATACGACGTACGTACCGGGACGGTCGTACCGGGGGCGAGAGTTACGTTGGGCGGCGAGGTCGCCACCGTCGGCCCCGACGGTATCTTCAAGCTTATTGCGGCGCCCAGGAAGCCGTCGCACATTATCGCAACCGCGCCCGGGTACGCCGTTACCGTTGTAGAGTACCTCCCGGTAGTGCCCGCGCCGCAGGATATCTGGCGTAACGTACCGCTTTTGCCGAAGGCGACCGCGGCCGCGAGGAAGGGCGATTTCGTAGATTTATTTTTCGGGAACGCGCCGTTGGAGAAAACGCGCGGCGATTATCTTGCGGCGCGGCGGTTCGACGCACTGCCTTTACGAGTAGAAGTTGTCGGCGCGGGCCCGGGCGGAGCGGCCGACGTTACCCGGAGGATAGAGGTTTTGAAGGAACGGTGGGGGTTGAGCATTTTGGAGATGTCCGACGGGAAAGAGGCCTCGATCAAACTGGTTTTTCTTCCCGATGCCCGGGCCGTTACGTTCGGATACGGCGAAGGGCGCCTCACGGCCACGTTTCCCGGCGGGGCGACGGCGGCGAATCTGGACTTGGCCGAGGCGTTTCTAAGGCGGGTAGTACTCGCGGGAATGCTCGAAGGCGTCGACGTAACGGCCGAAGGGCTACGAGCTGACATGGTTGTGGCCGAAGATTTGGACGCCGTTATAGAAATAATCTACCGGGAACCCGCGGATTTCAACTACGGGGTATTTAAAAGGCGGCCGCCGGCGCGGTTCTCAATTCTAACGGATTTGTATTTGGGCATCGGCGGGTACGAGCGACACGGCGTCTTGGACGGCGACGGCCGGCCCGTCGAATTCCCGGCGGAGTACCAATTAGGCCAGATTACCGTAGCCGGAGGAGGCGCGTACCGCAACGTTTGGGCCAAGGCCGGCTTTTGGTTCGCCGGGATCTGGGACGTCAACGCGGAGGAGCTGTTCGTCGGCGCGGGAGGCCGGGCGGAGAAGGTCCTACGCCGTAATTTTAGTACGTACTACCGCGGCGGGTATTGGCTCCACCCGCTGTCCGGCGTTCGTATGGGGCCGCTCGCGGGTTACAGGACGTTGTCGGTACGGGGAAAGTTCAAAGGGTCCGAGGCCCCCGCCGGCGTTAGCGCGCCCTTGGATATAGATTACACGACTCGTTACGACGGCGTCGAGGCCGGTTTCGGCGGCGACGTCGCGTTCGACCGGTATAATATCGGCCTATTTGGCGAGTTTACGCGTGTGTTCGCCAACCGCCCATTTAACTTGGCGGAGCTCGGTATCGGCGCGGCCAGCCACGTCGGCGTGGGTACTTTCGCGTACGTCCGGTTTTTTTGGGGCCAACCGTTAAGGTATACTTTCGGCGGTTTGGCGATGAAGCTTGCCATACCCTTATAAGGTCCGGTTCAGCACGAGGTTGGGTTTGCTATGACAACAAGTAGAGCCGAAGGCAAGATAATCCAAATCATCGGTCCCGTCGTAGATGTGGAATTCGGCGCGGAAGAGTTTCCCGCGATCCGCAACGCGATAGAGATTCCGCGGCGCGAGGGCGGCGTCCTTACCGCCGAAGTTTCGCAGGAATTGGGCGAGGGCCAGGTGCGGTGCATCGCGCTGGGTCCTGTCGAAGGCCTGGTTCGCGGCGACGCGGCGTACGACACGGGCGGCCCGATTGTGGTCCCGGTGGGCCCCGCCACGCTGGGACGACTTATAGACGTCGTCGGCAAACCGATTGACGGCCTCGGTCCCATACAGGCCGAGGAGATGCTGCCGATTCATAGGCCGGTACCCGCTCTAACCGAACAAGATACCAGGTCCGAAATGCTCGAGACCGGTATAAAAGTAATCGACTTATTGGAACCTTTTTCCAAAGGCGGGAAGACCGGCTTGTTTGGCGGCGCGGGAGTGGGCAAGACCGTCCTCATCATGGAGATGATCCACAATATCGCCAAGGAACACGGCGGGTTCTCGGTCTTCGGCGGCATCGGCGAAAGGACCCGCGAGGGCAACGACTTGTGGTTGGAGATGAAGGAGTCCGGCGTCATCGACAAAACGGCGATGGTTTTCGGCCAAATGAACGAGCCGCCGGGGGCGCGTTTTCGGGTAGGGCTAACGGCGCTTACGCTGGCGGAATATTTCCGCGACGTCGAAGGCAAAGACGTTTTGTTGTTTATAGATAACATCTTTCGTTTCGTGCAAGCCGGTTCGGAGGTTTCGACGCTGCTGGGCCGGATGCCGTCGGCCGTGGGGTACCAACCCACCCTCGGTACCGAAATGGGCGAGTTCCAGGAGCGGATCACGTCCACGACGCGGGGTTCCATAACCGCCGTCGAGGCGATCTTCGTCCCGGCGGACGACTATACCGACCCGGCGCCGGCAACTACCTTTTCCCATCTTGACGCCGTAACGCAGCTGTCGCGTCAGATCTCCGAGTTGGGGTTGTACCCGGCGGTGGACCCGCTGGCTTCTACGTCGCGCATTATGGACCCGCGCATCCTGGGCGAGCGTCACTACGGCGCGGCGCGGCGGGTTCAGGAAATCCTACAGCGATATCGCGAGCTTATGGATATTATAGCCATATTGGGTATTGACGAGCTGTCGGACGAGGATAAGGTGGTCGTGGGACGCGCCCGCCGCATCCAGCGGTTCCTCAGCCAACCCATGTTCGTGGCGGAAGCCTTTACGGGTCGGCCCGGGAGTTACGTTAAGTTGGAAGATACAATCGAGGGTTTCGAAAAATTAACGGCCGGCGATTTCGACGAGCTCCCGGAGCAGGCGTTCTTTATGGTAGGAACTATCGACCAGGCCGTCGAGCGAGCGAAAAAGCTTTCAGGCTCGCCGGCTTAAAATTTGACGGGCGGCGGCTTTGACGGGGAAAATAGTAAAGGTAAGGCCGGCGATGCCGACGGAGTTTGACGACGTTGCGGCCTTTTGCGCGGGGCGTGGTAAGGACGCCAAAACCCGCGAAATAAAAAGGCGTCGTCGCCATTGGCTCCAGGAGATGGCGCCTCGCGGCCTTAAGGTAATTTTAGCGATAGAGCCCCGGCCGCCGCGGGTTATAGATTTCGGCGACGAGCGCGTTAGCCGAGACGAGCTGACACTTTTGGCGGACGGTTTAGTGGTGGGGCTTTTAGAGTACGTGCCGATTGAGGAGACGCTATACCCGGTGGAAGGTACGGGGTACCTCTTCGTCGATTGCCTGTGGGTGATGAGGCCGTACGTTGGGCGGGGCGTCGGGCGGGCGCTGATGGACGGAGTTGTTCGCCATGCCCGCGGCAACGATAGCGGAATCGCGACGGTGGCGTGGCGCGGGGCGGATCCCGCCGACGACTGGCCGTATATGCCGGCAGCGTTTTTCCGGTCTTTCGGCTTCGAAGCCGTGGACGAGGAGGGCGACCGGGTTTTGATGGCAGTATCGTACGGCGCCCGGGGGAAGCCGGCCCTGGTGCCACCTCGGCCTTTTGTATACGACGGGGTAACGTTTTTATGCCACCCCAGCTGCCCGGCGAGCCTTTGGGCGGCGGAAACGGTTCGCGAAATCCCCGGCCGAGTTGAGGCGGGTAACGTAAAAATCGTAGAGGTTGAAGGACGAGAGGGCTCACGGCGCTTCGGGGCATTGTTCGGCGTGTGCGTCGGAGGCCGCGTCGCCGTTAACCGGCTGGCCTTCGCAAGCGACGTCAAAGACGAATTAAGAAGGAGAGAATCAGATCGCTCTACCGACGGAGCTGGACCTTAGCTTAGTGACGCCTATAGCGGTGGAATTCCACGGCGCGGTGACTTCGGTAGTTGCCCCCGGCACGGAAGGCTACCTGGGCGTATTACCTGGCCATATTCCGCTCGTTACGTCGCTCAAGCCGGGAATCGTAACGGTCGCCGCCGAAGGGCGGCGTTACAAATTCGACGTAGGTGTAGGGTATATGGAAGTGACGCCGGCTTCCGTTATCATAATAACGGAATCCGCGACGGCAAAGCGCGAGGATAAATTATAGTGGCGACTTTAGAGAAAGACGGGTTCTTTGCGGAAGAGGTCCGCCGGACGATGGGTGAGTCCGAATTATTCTTGGCCGACGGCCTCGCCGCTACGGAAGAAAAGATAGCCGAGCTTTTGGGTGCGGATTTGCCTTTCGTAACCGAAGTGCTTCGGTACGCCGCGGGTTCCGGCGGCAAAAGGTTTCGGCCGCGATTGACTTTGCTTTCGGCGGCTACGGCGGGTATCGACCAAAAACGCGTCGCCGGCCTGGCCGCTTGTATGGAATGTCTCCACTTGGCGACGCTGTTGCACGACGACGTCATCGACGAGGCGCCGGTGCGGCGTGGTCGCCCGGCTACCCACCGGCGTTTCGGTAATCACCTCTCGATATTGGGCGGCGATTATATATTGACCCGCGTATTCCAATACCTTGTCAAAGAAGTGAGGGATTGGGAGATCCTTAACGTCGCCGTCGCGACGACGAATCGCATGGTCGCCGGCGAATTCTTGGAGATGTGGCGCCAGAAACGGCTCGACGTGGCGGAAGACGATTACGTAAAGATGATTACGTTAAAGTCCGCCAAGTTATTGGAAGCGTCTTGCCAGGTGGGTGCGATCGCCGCCGGGTACGATGGTTGTGAATACGGAGCTTTTACGGATTACGGGTTAAATACCGGCATTTCCTTCCAAATAACCGACGACTGTCTCGACCTCGCAGCGGAGGGCGAGGTATTGGGAAAAGAGAGATTCGCCGACATCCGCTCTGGGAAGATCACGCTTCCGGTAATTTACGGGTTAGCGTCCCCGCGTGGCCGCGAGATCGGCGCCGCCGTGCAAGCCATTTGGGAAGGGGAATTGGTCGAACAAGAGCTCGTGCGCGCATTAAAAAAAGGCGGTGCGTTTCAGAAATCGCGCGCTACAGCACGAGCGTACGCCGAAAAAGGGAAGGACGCGCTAGCGAGCGTTCCCCCGGGAGAAGCGCGGGACTTTTTGGCCGCCATAGCCGATTGGACGTGGTGTCGCCAGTATTAGTCGCCGTAGCCGACCTTGAATAAAATAATAGACTTCCTATCTTCGCGCCGATTGGCGGTATTTTTAGCTCTAGCGCTCGGCGTCCTCGTGTTCGTCGGGACCTTGGTCCCCCAGAATGCGCCGGCCGATTATTATAAAGCGTATTATAAAGAATGGGCCCATAATTTACTGATAACACTAGATATAACGGATATTTTTACGTCGTGGTATTTCGTGGCGATTTTAATCTTCCTCGCCGTGAGCTTGCTGACGTGTACGGCGCGGCGATTACGGGCGGCATTCGCAGCGTTTAGGCCGCGACCGCCGCAGCTTCCGTTTGAAGAAACAGCGTCTTATCAAGCAGAGATAGGGCCGGCGGCGGTATTTAAAACGGTTGTCGCAAAGCTTCGAGCTTTACCTTTCAATTGGCGCGAGAAGGGCGGCGTTTTTTACGGGCGGCGCAGACCGGCGGCGTTAGTCGGTAAGGTTTTAATCCATATAGGCTTATTATTCGCTTTGTTGGCCGCGGCGTTGGGTGTTTTAGGCCGCCGCGGCGAGATTTCCATTTTCGAAGGGCAACGGCTGGCGTTGCCCTCGGCGTATGGAAAAGGTTTCGAGATACGTGCGGACGCCGTCGACGAAATCGCGGACGCGAATACCGGTAAAGTTTTATCATACCGGACAAAAGTAGGTCTGTTACGTTACGGCGACGACGTCGCCGCCGGTGAGCTCGACGTTAATAGGCCGTTGCGTTATCGAGGCTTGGCGATATACCAATCCGATATGGGGGTAGGCGCGAAAGGCTTATTTCTCGAGGAGGTGCAGTTAAAGAAAGGTGCTTCGGTTGACGACTACGGCCGCGCAATTATTTCCTGGAAGATAGGGGGGGAAAGCGGCGACGTGACTATGGCCCCGGGGGAAGGCCGCGCCTTGGGGCGCTCCGGCCTGACGCTGCAATACGTAGAATACTTCGAACGTTTTTACGCCACGGAGGCGGGTATCGGGGACGACGGCGCGGAATACAATCCGGTGGTATTCGTCCAAATCGAGAACGTTAAAGGCGAAAAGGCTCAGGGGGTTTTATTTAAATTGCACCCCGACCGATCATTTATACGAGCCGACGTACCCGACTTCACCGATAAATCGATCCGAATTGATTACGGCGGCGACGACGGGCCCTGGCGCGCCGCGCGCCGTGAATACCTTTTAGCGTCGGGTTCGTACGTCGCGTTCGGCGACGGGGAAGAAACGATGAAAGTTGTTATGGCGGAGGGTGAGAGCCTCGACCTTCGCGAACGTCGCCTGGAGGGTGTAATCGAGCGGCGCGACGGCGGCGAAGAACGAGTAGAATTCCCTTTCGGCGCCAGGGTTAGCGTCCGCACGAACGGCGGCGATAGCATATTCAGGTTTCTGGGAAGTAAGGAGGCGCCCGTTACCGCGTTAACCGTTGCCCGTGAACCGGGCCTCGCCTTTTTCTACTTGGCCTGTTTATTCTTTTCGGTCGGCGTCGTCGCGGCCGCGGTGTTCCGGTACGACGAACTCGTGGCGTTCGTCCGCGGCGGCCGGGTTTACCTGGCCGCGCGCTCGAGCAAGGGTACCCGCGTGCTTAAACCGGCTTTCGACGAGTGGGTAGCTGCTGCAAAGGAAAATCGATAGCGAGATGCGGTTGGGAATACTATGGACGTTAGTTTTATCGTTTTCGGTTGCGACCGCTTCGGCCGCGGAAGGAGGGGACGATTTTTCGGGCCGGCTGGAGTTCGTAGAGGCGGCCGGTTTAAGCGAAACTTTTAAGGGGGTGGCGGTAAAGGCCGATAGGCCCATGCCTTGGCGCACGTTCGCGCGTAGCCGTTATGATTTCCTTAAAGGGCGGGGAGACGTTCGCGACGGCGACCTGGGCGATAACGCGGACGCTGCCGTCTGGCTTGCGATATTGGACCCGGAATACCGGCGAGACGGCCGACTCATCTACGTCGAGGGAGGGGAAGTGCCGGGCGTGTCTGAAGACAGTTGGTTGTCGTTGCGGGAGTTCGAGGGCGTCGTCATGCCGGGCGTCGTGCATAATCCGGAGTCTTTCGGCGGCGGCGACGTCGAACGAGCAGTGACGGACGTCGTTCGTCGGGCCAGGGCTTTGCACCGCTTGTCGTGGTACGGCTTGCTCGTTGTCCCGGGCTCGGACGTAGCGGGGTGGCGGCCGCTCAACAAAGAGAGGCTGCTTTGGCGTAGCGTACTCGAATTAAGCGAAGCCTACGAGAAACGCGACGCCGCCGCTGCGCGCCTGGCGGCCGGGGCGTTGGCGGCCGCTCTTAAAAAGCAACCGGGTTACCCGTCGCCGGCGAAGCTATCGCTCGAAACGTACCTGGATAAGTTTGGCGTTCTTAAGATCGGCTTCGTCCTGTACGCCGCGTCGGCGTTGCTCTTTATCATTTGGGTGGCACTCGGCAGACGCGCCGTCGCCGATAGCGGCGCCTGGGCGGCATTGGCGGGGCTCGTCGTTGTAACGGTGGTACTGGCGGCGAGATCCGTAATCGCCGGCCACTTGCCGGTTGCCGGCCCATACGAATTATTGCTGCTTTTTTCGTGGAGCGTAGTACTATTCTTCCTTGTTTTCTATTTGAAGACGCGGGGCGGGTTTCTCGGCTTGGTACTTATGCCGGTGGCAGTAATGCTCGGCGTTGCGGCGTCGCAATTTCCTTCGGAGGTGGAAACGCAGCTTGCGCCGGCGCTGCAGTCGGGGTGGTTTTCGGCGCGCGCCGTGCTCGCGAGCTTAGGCGAGGGGGCGTTCGCTGTTGGATTTGCGGCCGCGGTTTTTCGCCTTTTTAGGTCCCGGGGCGCTTCGGCGCGGTTCCCTTCCGGGGACGACCTGGGCGTTATCGAGTACCGCGCAATAGCGCTGGGGTATCCTTTGTTCGCGGTGGGGGTGTTGGTTGCGGGTGCGATTTGGGCCCAACAAACCCGCGCGGCGTGGTGGAGCTGGGAACGGGGCGACGTAGCCTCGCTGGTCGTCTTCGCCCTCGCGACGGCTTATCTGCACGCTCGTCGCGCGCGTGGGTGGCGGGGGAACGGCGCCGCCGCTTTGGCGATTTTAACGTTCGCCGCGGCGGTATGCGCGGTTTTCGCAGGCGCGATATTCACCGGCCGGCTTTTTTAGGCCCTTAACCCATAGGACGTTTAACGCATGAAAATAAAGAAGAGAAAAGAAAGGGCTATGCTGAAGCGGGCCAGGATGCCGGCCGAGGTAGCGGCCGAAACCCGTTTTCGGAAAATTATAAAACCCTTAGTAAAGCGATGGAAGATTATCACAGCCGTGGCCGGCGTCGTCGCGATCACCGCGGCGGCGGTTGGCGGTTATGCCTGGTACCGCCGGGACCGAGAAGTGCGGGCCGCCCGGGCGTACGCCTACGTTCAGGAGAGGATCGCCGACGAGGTCAAAAAAACCGCGGAGGCTGCGGGCGAGGAAGGGAAGTTGGACGAAGATGAGCTCGCTGTTAAGACGTCGGCCGAACTCGAGAACTTGGTAGAACGTTTCGGCGACACCGGGACCGGTCGGGCTGCGACGTACGAGTTGGCATCCCTTTACTTCGACCGCGGCGAATACGAGAAAGCGGGCGGGCTGTTCGTTAAAGTCGAGGGGAAATCGTCGGGTTTGGAGAAAGTGCTCGCCGCCGTGGGCGTCGCGGACTGCGATAAGGCGTTGGGTAACTACGACGCGGCCATTTCTAAATACCGACAAATATTCGATAACTACCGCGGCGAATTCCCGTCAGTGCCGGTAGCGATGGGCTTGGCCGAGTGTTACCGCGAAACCGGGAAGTTAAACGAAGCCGTAAAGACCTACCGGTACGTCCTCGACTATCATCGCCTTTCGCCGTACGCCGCGGAGGCGGAGCGGGGGCTGAGGAAAACCGAGGCCGTGATCGCGGCGAAGCGCGGGCCGCTTTAACGAGCGCTGCGGCTTGAAGAATTGTTATACGTCGCCGCCGCCGGCGGTTTTTACGGATTATTGGTGGTTCAGGCTGCGGCGATGTTGACCCGGTGCGGTTCGTCATTTATAATATTGGCGGAATACTAGTTTGAGGTCAGCTTTCCGGTTAACCAGTTCAACGGCTAAGTAACGGAGTTGCCGTGGGTATTCTACAGATTTTGGCCAAAGGGCGGCGCCCCTTCATCGGCGGCCAGGCCGTTATCGAGGGCGTAATGTTCCGCTCGCCTCACGCGTACGCCGTCGCGGTGCGAGATCCCGCGGGGGAGATCGTGACGGAGTCCCGGGAGCATGCGTCCCTTACCTCCAAATTACCGTGGAAGCTACCGGTTATCCGCGGCGCCGTGGCTTTGTACGAGTCTCTCGCGCTGGGGATTAAAGCGCTTATGTTTTCCGCGGAAATCGCCGAACCCCCGAAGGAAGGTCAAGAAAGACGAAAAGCTTCCTTTTGGGAAAAGGCGGGCGTCGTGGCGTTTTCGCTGGTATTCGGGTTGGTGCTCTTCGTCGGCGTGCCGTACGGCGCGGCTTACCTACTCAAAAAGCCGTTGGGCGTCACCGCGGAAGGGGCGGTTATATTTAACCTGGTGGACGGATTGTTGCGGATAATCGTGTTTTTGGGATATCTATTGGCGATATCGACGCTCAAGGACGTCAGGAGGATGTTCGCCTACCACGGCGCCGAACACAAGGTCATAAATACGTTCGAACACGGCCGCGAGCCCCGAGCGGAAAACGTTCCCGAAGCGAGCCGTTTCCACCCTCGTTGCGGGACGTCCTTTATAATTATATTGCTCCTGATTTTGATACTTTTCCATTCCGTCGTTTTCACGCTGCTTCCCGGCGACATTAACTTTATAACGAAGCTGTTGGTCCGGTTGGCGCTCATAATACCGATAGCGGGCGTGGCGTACGAGTTGATACGTTTGGGAAGTCGTTTCCCCGATAATAAAATAGTAAACGTTATCCTCCTGCCCGGGATGCTTACGCAATTCCTGACCACGCGGGAGCCGGACGAAGATATGATAGAAGTGGCGCTATCGTCGTTTCGGCGGGTCGAAGAGGAGGAGGACGGCGCCGCGGGAGGGCCGCGCGAAGCGGGGGATTGATTATGGCAAACCTCATGAAATCGTTGGGAACCGTCGAGGACGAGCTTATGCAAGTGGACGATAAGCTCGCCGACCCGGCGGCAGCCTCGGACCACAGACGCTTCGCGGAGTTGGGCCGGCGCCGCCGCGAGCTCGAGGAGCTTGTAACCGCAGGTAAACGCGTTCGCGATCTCGAGCGCGAGATCGCCGATACCCGCGCCATAATGGAAGGCGACGACGACCCGGCGATGAAGGACCTCGCGCGGGGCGAGCTCGAGAAGTTGAAGGTCGCCCTCGACGACGCGGAACAAAATTTCCGGTTGCTCCTCCTGCCCAAAGACCCCAACGACGAGCGGAACGTTATCGTCGAGGTTCGCGCGGGGACCGGTGGCGAGGAATCGGCGTTGTTCGCGGCGGACCTCCTCAAGATGTACCAGCGGTACGCCGAACGCGCCGGGTGGCGCGTCGACGTCATGAACTCGCACCCGACGGGAATAGGCGGTTTCAAGGAAGTAATATTCGGCGTCGAAGGCCACGGCGCGTACTCGCGCTTGAAGTACGAGTCCGGCGTGCACCGCGTCCAGCGGGTACCGGAGACCGAGAGCCAGGGCCGCATCCACACCTCCGCGGTTACGGTGGCGGTCCTGCCGGAGGCGGACGAAGTAGAAGTAGCGATGGCGCCCGAGGATGTACGCGTTGACGTCTTCCGTTCCACCGGCCCGGGCGGCCAGGGCGTAAACACCACCGATTCGGCGGTTCGAATCACCCACGTACCGACCGGTTTGGTAGTAACCTGCCAGGACGAGAGGTCCCAAATCAAGAACCGGGCCAAGGCGACGAAAATTTTACAAGCTCGGTTGCTCGCGAAAGCCCAGCAGGAAGCCGACGCGGAGAGGGCCGATAAGCGCCGGTCCATGGTGGGGACGGGTGACCGGTCCGAGCGTATACGGACCTATAACTTTCCCCAGAGCCGCGTTACGGATCACCGCGTAGCGTTAACCCTTTACCGCCTTCACAACGTCATGGACGGCGATTTAGACGATATAATTGATACGCTGGCCGCGGCCGACCGCGAGAAAATGCTTACCGCGGCGGAGTAAAATATGACATCGACGCCTTACGTGTCGTACGAAACGGCGCCCAAGGGCGCCGGCCATCTCCGGGAGTGGGCCGAAGCCGAATTGGCGCGGGCCGGGGTGCCATCACCCGGGGCCGACGCCACGGCGTTGACGTCATATGCGTACGGATGGGATGTTCGCGAGTTCGCCAAACACGTACGGGACGTCGCACCCGCGGGCGTTTTTGAGCGATTAACGGATCTTACCCGCCGCCGCCGCGGCGGGGAGCCGCTTCAATTAATAATCGGCACGGCGCCGTTCGTGGGGTTGAGCTTGGTCGTCGCCCCGGGTGTTTTCGTTCCGCGGCCCGAGACCGAGGGTTTAGCCTTATGGGCCGAGGAGTCCATCGCCGATGCGGACGCGCCTGTAATCTTGGACCTTTTCGCCGGCGTTGGGCCGCTCGCTATCTACCTGGCGCGGCGCCGCGCCGACGCGCGCGTCGTCGCGGTGGAGGCCGACGAGAGCGCGGCTTCGCTACTTAGGGACAACGCGTCGGCGTACGACGTACGCGTCGACGTGATCGTCGGCGATATAAGGGACGAGGAGATTGCATCGCGGCTCCCGGCGGCGGACCTCGTCGTCGCCAATCCGCCGTACGTGGAGACGGCCGTAATTCCGACGCTGCCGGTGGAAGTCCGCGATTGGGAGCCGCGGGCGGCGTTGGACGGCGGCGTCGACGGCCTGGCATTCTATTCGGTTATCGCGGAGGTGGCGGAAACGACGTTGTGCGCCGGCGGCGCCGTCGTGGCGGAAGTAGGCGAAACTCTAGCCGACGCCGTGTCCGATGTATTCGGTCGTATTGGCGGTGTAGAAGTAGGCCGAGACCTCGCCGGCCGCGACAGGTACGTGCGCGCGCAAAAGGCGAGCGGTATTTAGGTAATGCGTCGTTTCATCCAACTCCTTGGTTTCGCCGCCGCGGCGTCGTCGTGCGTCGTCGGTTGCCGGCCCGGCGAAAAAAAGCTGGAACCGGTTGACGTTTACACGCAGTACTACGGCGTTACCTTCGTCGATAAATTCAAGATCTGGGCGACCGGGCCGGACGAATTAATAAAAAGAGACGCGTTTTTCGAGGCGGATAACTACATCTACGATGGTTCCGCCGTTTACTTAACGGCGCTCCGCGGCGAAACCGAAGCTTTCCAGTTGGTAGTAAACGCCGATTACGGCAACGTAAACGACGTCGAGTTGGAGGTTGGGCTGTTGGTCGGCCCCGGCGGAGCGCAAATCGGCGTCGACCGCATTTCGATTTATTACGAATACTATCTGACGGTGGAGACGGCCAGCGACTACCGTGGCCGCACGGGCGACGTTCCGGACGCGTTGCCGCCGCTCGCCGAGCCGTTCGACCTCGCCAAAGCGCAAGCGCAACCGCTGTTCGTGTTGGTGGAAATCCCCGTCGATACGAAAGCGGGGAAATACGTGGGCGATATAACGGTGACGGCAAAGAATGCCGAGCCGCAGACGCTGAAACTGGAAGTTGAGGTGCTCGCCGAAGCGCTCGAGCCGTCGTTGCGTCCGCCCGCGTTCCTCGAACCGGATTACCGCGCCGTCGCGGCGTGGGAAGAGCGTAAGCCGGAACTGCCGGTCAAGAAAGATAAGTTGGAACCGTATTTGGACTTACTCTCGAGCCGGGGCGTTAGCCCCCTCGACGGGGGATACTCGCAGCGACGCTTGACGACAAGCGAGAAGAGGGCCGCCGGGGATTGGGCCGAAGCGGCCCGCGCGGCCCGGCCTACCTTCTTCTATTTGTCGCCCACCGCCGAGGACGAGAAACCGGACGTCGACGAGATGGCCGAGGAGTATCGGACGCTATACGGCGCGTTCGGCGACGAGAAGCCGGCGGCGCCGGTTATTTGGGCGGCGTTCGAGGGAGGTTCGCCGTCACCGTTTGAGGAAGGGGCGTTTCCCGCGGCGTGGTGGTCGGACTTGAGAAAAGCCGCGTCGGCGTGGCCTGGCAAACCCGCGTTGGCCGCGGCGACGTCGCCCTACCGCGGCGCGCCGGCAGCGTTGCTCGCGGGAGCGGTATCTTATTGGCTGCCTACGTTCCACGACGTGGCCGTTTGCCCCGAGCGTTATCAAAACTTACGCCGGGGGCATCAGTACTTCATCCGCGTCGACGGCTCGGGCGGCGACGTCCTGGACGGCCGACGCGCAGGTCCGAGGTTGATATCGTGGTACGGTTACCTCTGGGGCGCTGAGGGGTTAGCGGCGCTCGCGCCTCCCGCGGACGCGGTGCGGCCGAGGAACCCGTGGTTGGACAACCCTATGGCCGGGACGGCCGCGGCGTTCGGCAACGGCCTCGGGACGTGGTTCTACCCGGGAGGCCCCGCCGGCGTTGAAAAACCGGTATCGTCGGTTCGACTGGAGCTGCTTCGCCAGGGTTTAGAGGACTGGGCGCTTTTCAAAATGGTCGAGAAGAAAAGGGGCCGCGATTACGTCCGGGAGCGGTTGCAATCGCTGCTACCGTACGCTGTGAACGACCTGGCCGACGTTTCGGCGCGCGAGCTCGGCAATAATCAAATTTTCGAATTGCGTCAGGCTTTGCTTGCGGAATTGGGCGGCGGCCCGCCGGCGGGGCGGCGGGCGGATGCGGCTGGGCGCGTTGCCGACGCGAAGGGCAATCCTATATACCACGCCCGCGTCGCGAGCGGTGCCTTCGCTACGTATACCGGCGAGGACGGTTCGTACTCGTTGCGGTTTAAAGATGGAAGGGGTGTTTTTGAGGTTTCGGCGCCGGGTTTCAGGAGCGGGGAAACGCGGGGTGGCGGCGTAACGCTCTATCGACGTTTGAAGGGCTTGTTACCCTTGTTCGATTTTGAGGCGGGGATCGACGCCGCGTTTTGGTTGAGTGGCGACCAAAGCGACGCGCTGGCGGTATCGGAGGAGCTCGACGTCGTACACGAGGGTAAGGTCGCGCTCGCGGCGGAATTCCCCTTCGGCCGGATAGGTCGTATAGTGAACTTATACCCCCGCCTTAAGGATTTTTCGAAACACCACCGCCTTGAATTCGGCGCGTACAATCCCAACGATTTCATGGTGGATATATGGCTGCTCCTTTTAGACGATGAGACGCTGGACATCGGTCGACAGTTCCGACGTCGCATTTCGCTCAGGCCGCGTGCGTGGACACGCGTTTCGTACCGGATTAAGGACTTCCCTCGAGCCGGCGAATCCAAGTTCGAGACTAAGCGAGATGGCTCGTGCGTCGTTAAAGGAGCGTACCGCGCCGACCTAACCCGTATCGTGGGGGTCGGTTTCGAAGCCGACGGCCTCGTGGCGTATGGCGGAAGAGTAGACGCTGAATCTTATAAGATCATAATCGATGACGTGAAACTCATAGTTTTCGAGTAGTTGGGTTGCGGTATGCGCGTCGTACTTGCTACCAGGAATGCCGGTAAGCTCGCGGAGGTAGTGGCGATCGTCGGCTCGGCCGCGGACGTCGCGGGGCTGGAGGCTTTGGCTGGAATTGAGCTACCGCCCGAGGATGGTGATACGTACGAGGAGAACGCGCTTGTGAAGGGGCGCGCCGTGACGCGGGCTGCGGGCGTCCCGGCGTTGGCCGACGACTCGGGATTGGAAGTAGACGCTTTGGGAGGCGCGCCCGGCGTGCGCTCGAGCCGGTACGCGGGGCCGGCGTGCGACCGGGTAGCTAATAACGAATATTTGCTGCGCGAGCTCGACGGCGTCCCGACGCGCGCAAGGGGAGCGAGGTTCGTTTGCGTCGCCGCCTTGGTAATCCCCGACGGCCGGGAATGGCTTGCGCGCGGCGAGGTCGAAGGCCGAATAGCGGACGGCTCTCGCGGAACCGGCGGGTTCGGCTACGATCCGTTATTTATCCCGGCGGGTTACGAATGTACGTTTGCCGAGATGACGTCCGGAGAGAAGAACGAGATTAGCCACCGAACGCGTGCGTTCCAGACGATAAAAACGTTCCTAGAGGAAATATAACTCCCCGGGTTAGCGAAGTTATTACGGGAGGTTGAAATGAAAGCGGTTATACCGGTAGCGGGCCAAGGCACCCGCCTTCGCCCCCACACCCATACCGTCCCGAAGGCGATGCTGCACGTCGCCGGGAAGACTATAATTGAATATATTTTGGAAGAGGTCTCTTCGGTTGAACCCGACGAGTACGTCTTTATTATAGGCTACCTCGGCGATAAGCTCAGGGCTTTCCTTGAGAAAAAAATACAAAAGCCGCTCAGCTTCGTCGTTCAGAAGGAGACGCTCGGCATCGCGCACGCGCTGCGCGAAGCGCGGGATTACTTGGACGATGGGCCCTTCCTCATCGTGCTGGGAGATACTATTTTCCAGGCTGACTTGCCCCGAATCGTGAAGAAGGGCGTTTCGGCCATCGGGGTACGCGTCGTGGACGACCCGCGACGCTTCGGCGTCGTCGTGCTCGACGGCGAGCGCGTGATAAAACTCGTGGAGAAGCCCCAGACGCCGATTTCCACGTTGGCCATCGCGGGCGTTTATTACATAAGCGACCCCGAATTGCTGGTGAAGAGTATAGATCGGATCGTCGAGGAAGATATCAAGACGCGGGGCGAGTACCAACTTACCGACGCCCTACAGTTGATGGTCGACGCCGGCCACGAGATAGAGACTTTCCCTATCGAGGGGTGGTTCGACTGCGGCGAGCCGGCCGCTTTGCTCGAGACCAATAGGTCCCTTTTGGCGCGGTTTGAAGAAGCGCCGAAGAGACCGGGGTCCATTATTATACCGCCGGTATGGATAGACGAGAGCGCCGCGATCCAGAACTCGATAATCGGGCCCAACGTGTCGGTAGCGGGAGGCGCTATAGTGAAGGATTCCATCGTCCGGGACAGCATCGTGAGCGAGTACGCGGCGGTCGAGAACCTTATCCTTCAGAGCTCAATTATCGGTGACCGCGCGACGGCCCATGGCAAGCCGGCGTCGCTGAGCGTCGGCGATTCGTCCCAAGTTGAGTTGACGTAAGCAGGCGTTTAAACCCGCGGGCTCTTGTCGCCGTCCAATAGGAAAACCCGCGTTCCACGCAGAGCGAGGGAGAACTGATGAGGTGACCGTCGTGATGGCGAGAGAATTACGTAATAATTTCGTACGATACGGCGCGGCCGCGTCGGCGTTACTGTTCGCGTTCGTCGCGAGCTTGAGTTGCCGCGTTACCGAGGATGAAAGCCACCTGTGGCTTTCGTCTGAAAGCGTTTTTTACCCCGGCGACCGAGTTACCGTGGAACTGCAAAGCCACGGCGTCGACGAGGTCGATATCGCCGTTTACTCCCTCGACCTCGAGGCCGCGGCGGAGCGTTCCGATTTAGATTTACATTCTTTCTCGGGCGTCGACTTCGCCGGTGCCGAGCCCCTGGCGACTTGGAGAGAGGATATAGAACGCGGTTATTATTGGGATTACCGAACCGTAGACGTACCTGTAAAAGAAGAGGGGGCGTACGTCTTAACCGCTTCAGCCGGAGGAGAGGTAGCGGCAGCGCTCGTAGTTGTAAATAGTATCTCCCTGGCGGTTAAAACCGACAACGATACCCTAATGGTGTACGCCGCGGAGCGGATGTCCGGCGAGCCCGTCGAGGGCGTGGAAATATTGACGGTCCCCAAAGTGGCGGACGAGCTTTATACCGACGCCGACGGCCTGGCGATCAAGGACGGGATAGTTTTACCGGAAGAAGGATCGAGTTTTCTGGTTCTCGGCCGGAAGGGGAAGGGCGTTACGCCGTGCGAGTCGTACTTCGGTTATTATTCCCCCGAGCGATACAAGGGGTATACCTATACCGACCGACCTGTATACCGGCCTGATCAGACGGTGCATATGAAGGGGATACTCCGTCGCTACGTGGGTGAGGAGTACCGCAACCTTCCCGGCGAGAAGGTAACCGTCGAGGTCGACGCGCCGTCGGGCGACACGGCTTTCAAGGCCGAGTTGACGACGTCGACGTTCGGCTCTTTCGCCGCCGAGTTCACGCTGGGCGAAGAGCCGCCGCTGGGCCGGTACCATATAAATACCCGATTCCGCGACCAGCAATTCACGTCGTATTTCGACGTCGAGGAGTACCGTAAGCCGGAGTACGAGGTGACGGTAACGACGCACAAGGATTACTACTTGGCCGGCGACATATTGACCTTCGACGTTACCGGGCGGTACTACTTCGGCGAGCCCGTCGCCCGCGCGGACGTGGATTACACTATTTATCGCCGGGCTAAATATTATTACGGGTGGCGCTCCTATCGCTACAGTTGGTATTACGACTTCGACGAGTACTACGACTATTACGGCTGGGAGTACGTTGCCGACGGCGGTGGCCAACTCGACGACGACGGCCATTTTCGCGGAACTTTGGCCGTTGAAGCCGAGCTCTCGTACGATTACGATTACCGCGTCGACGCGGTGATGACCGACGCCAGCCGGCGCGAGGTTACGGGCTCGGCCACTGCGCCCGTATGGCGTGCCGGTTTAGCTCTTAACGTTTATCTAGATAAATATTTCTACGAACCGAGCGACGCGGCCTTTATCACTTTCCAAAGCCGCGACCCGCTCGGCCAGCCGTACCCCACCGACGTCTTGTTCGAGATAACGACCCAACAGTGGGAGGAAAGCGAAGCTACTAAACGCGGCAAATGGGTAGAAGAGACGGTCGCGAAAGACGAACTCGGCGTAGGGCCGAGCGGCGAAGGCCGCTACCGCTTCGTGCCGGACGAAGTCGGCTACTACACGGTAAAGGCCACGGCCTACGACGACGCCGGCAACGACGTTGATTATACGGTAGCGTTTTACGTCGCCGACGAAAGTTATTATCACTCTTACTACTCGGGCTCGGGCGTTACGCTGACGCTGGATAAGGAGTCGTACGCGCCGGGCGAAGTTGCGCTCGCGATGGTTCAGACGGATAAGCCGGGCAGCGGCGTGCTTTTGACGGTAGAGGGCGATGAGTTGTACGACGCGCGGGTCGTCCGGCCCGAGGGCAATACGACGTTGGTCGAGATCCCGATAGAGCGTCGCTTCGCGCCCAACGTTTACCTGAACGCGTATATGGTCGCGGACGACTCGTTCACGAGCGCGCAGCGCGATGTCGTTGTGCCGCCCGAGGACCGTTTTTTGAATATCGAAATAACCCCCAATAAGGATACGTATAAACCGCGAGAAACGGCGACGTTCTCGGTTCGGGCGACGGATTGGCTCGGCGCGCCGGTGGCCGCGGAGGTATCGCTCGGCGTCGCGGACGAATCGGTGTACGCTATCAAACCCGAGGCGGCGCCCGACATCCGGGAATTCTTCTACGACCGCCGCGGCAATTACGTCTCTAGCAATATGTCTTTCTACTTCTCGTCGTACGGGTACGGGTACAACGAGGGGGAAGGTCTAAGCGGCGCGTTAATGGACGAGATGACTTTGGGAGAAGCGTCGATCCGGGCCGCGCCGATGGCGAAGAAAGCCGGGAAGTCCAAGGACGGCAACGGCTACGTCGAGCCGGTGATCCGGGCATACTTTCCGGACACGGCCTTCTGGGGTCCGCAACTCGTGACCGACGAGAACGGCGAAGCGACGGTCGACTTTGCGATGCCCGATAGCCTGACCACCTGGCGGGCGACGGCCCGCGCCGTAACGACGGATACCCTCGTCGGCGCGGCGACGAAGAAAGTGATCGCGCGCAAGAACCTGCTCATTCGCCTCGAGACGCCGCGGACGCTGACGCAGTGGGACGACGTCGTGATATCGGGCGTCGTACATAATTATTTGCCGTCGGCGCAGCGCGTCAAAGCCGAGCTTCGCGCGGGCCCGGAGATCATAATTAAGGGCAAGGCGTCTAAATTCGTTACGATAGCGGCGGGCGGCGAGGCGCGGATCGATTGGTCCTGCTTCGTCGAAGGCGTCGGCGAGACGACGTTCACGGCGACGTCGTTGACGCGCGTCGAATCCGACGCTATGGAGCTGAAAGTCCCGATATTACCGCACGGCCTAGAATACAACGTGGCGTCGGCACGGGTTGAGAACGCGACGTTCGCGGAAACCGTCGTAGTCCCGGACGACGCTGTTGCCGGCGCGACGGTGTTGGAGGTTTCGCTCGCGCCGTCGTTGGCCGGGACGATGCTCGATGCTCTCGAATACCTTGCCGGTTACCCATACGGCTGCGTCGAGCAGACGATGAGTCGCTTTTTGCCGACCGTGTACGTCGCTCAGACGCTACAAAAACTCGGCCTTGAGAACGACGAACTAGACGCCGAGTTGCCGAAGATGGTCAAGGCCGGCGTCGAGAGGTTATACAATTTCCAACACGGCGACGGCGGCTGGGGATGGTGGACCGACGACGAGACCCATCCGTTCATGACGACGTATGTGTGCTACGGCCTGCTCAAAGCGCGGGAGGCCGACTTCGACGTACGCGACGACGTGCTACGCCGCGGCCTCGATTCTTTGGCGGATCAACTGAACGGAGTAAAGAAAGACGAGCGCTCGACGTACTTATATATGTTGTACGTATTGGCGGAGGCCGACCACGACGACGGCAAAGTCGAGCTCGTCGACGCGTTTAGAAAACGCGACGATTACGACGCGTACGAGCTCTCGCTGCTGGCACTCGCGTTGGCGAAGAGGGAAGAGACAACGGAAGCGCAAACCGTAATCGAGGACCTCGACGAGTTGGCCGTAAAAGAGGGCGGCTTCGTCCACTTCACGGGCGTCGGCGAATGGCATTATAGTTGGCAAGACAGTCCCATACAGACGACCGCCACGGCGCTTCGGGCCATCGTCGCGACGCGGGGAACCGACGACGAGAATTTAGAGGGTATAGTGCGTTGGCTATCTCTTAAGCGGCGCGGCAACTACTGGCGCAGCACGCAGGAAACGGCGGCCGTCGTCTTCGCGCTGAGCGATTACTTGGCGGCGACGCGGGAGCTCGAGGGCGACTACGTCGCGCGCGTTATCGTCAACGGCGCCGAGGTGGGGTCGCTGGCGGTTACTCCCGGGAACGTAGCGTCGGCCAAAATGCATCTTTACCTAAAAGACAAGGACGGCGTGGTCCAACCGGGTGCCAACGACGTCCGCGTAGAAGTCGACGGCGTCGGGAAAGTGTATTATTCGACGTTGTTGACGTATTTCAAACAAGAAGACGAGATCATGCCTGTCGACGAGGGTTTCGTCGTGAGCCGGAAATATTACCGTTTGGCCAAAGGCGGCACCGAAACCGTAGAGGGCATACCGGATATCGTACGTTCGGGCGACAGGTTCCGCGTAGACGTTAATTTTGCGGTCGAGAACCCGATGGAATATGTCATCCTCGAGGATTACTTCCCGTCCGGTTTCGAAGTGGACGAAGACGTACTGGAAAGTGACTACTACTACGACTGGTACTGGGGTAATTTTCATCGCGAACGCCGCGACGAGAAGATGGCGTTCTTTTTCACCGAACTCTCGCCCGGCGATTACACCGTCTCGTACGTAATGCACGCCGAGCAGCCAGGCAAACACCTGGCGCTGCCGGCGCGCGCGTCGTTGATGTACGCGCCGGAAGTTTGGGGCAGCTCACGGGAGGCGTCGTTCGACGTCGCGTTGGAGGCGCTCGAGTAGGCGATTTCGTTGCGGCGATACTGCTAGGCCGGCTCGCGCGAGCCGGCTTTTTGTTTCGGGAACGTCGCACCCATATGTTAATATCCCTTCGAAGGTTGATATCGCGCCGAAAACTAACGACCAGCCGCGTAAGCCGGCGGAGACGGAAAAATGCGTTTAGATTATGCGTTCTGGCCGGACGTCGAGAATTATCTCAAAAAGGACGATCGTCTATTGTTGCCGGCCGGGTCCGTCGAGCAACACGGCCCGGCGGTAGCGACGGGCATCGACTACATAATCGCCGCGGCCGTTGCGGAAGCCGCGGCCGAACGGCTCGGCGTCTACGTAGCGCCGCCGCTCTGTTACGGTATGTCGCTTCACCACGCCGCCTTTCCGGGAACGGCGAGCCTTAAACCGTCGAGTTATCTTCATATGGCGGTCGATTTGCTAAGCTTTCTGGTAGGCCAGGGCTTCGGACGTATCGTCGTCGTGAATGGCCACGGCGGCAACGTGCCTACGCTCAAGGCCGCGGCGGCCGAAACCGCGTACGAAGGCGAAGGCGCCCGCATCTTAATACATAATTGGTACGATGCGACCGAAGTCGAAAAACGTATCGGCGAAGCCTTCGGCGCCAAGGAGGGGAGCCACGTAACGCCCGCGGAAGTTTCGATTCTAATGTATTTGCGGCCGGAGCTCGTGGGCGATGTGGCGGACGTGAAGCAGACCGAGCCGGGCCTTATCACATGGCAGCCGGGCCGATCTGACATCAGGGACCGTTATCCTCAGGGGGCTATTGGCTCGGACCCGAGTTTAGCATCGCCCGAAGTGGGGAAGGAACTTTACGAGCTTGCGGTGGACGGCGTGGCCAAGGTCGCGGCGGATTTCTAGCGGCGCGGTAGGTTATTAATTAAAAGCCGGCCTCGCGGCCGGTTTATTTTTTACCCAGAACCCCCTTTAGATATTTCCCCGTGAAAGAATTTCTTTTGCGGGCGACTTCTTCCGGCGTACCAGCCGCGACCAAGTGGCCGCCGCCGTCGCCGCCCGCCGGGCCCAAGTCGATTATGTAGTCGGCGTTCTTGATGACGTCCAGGTTGTGTTCGATGACGATTACGGTGTTGCCCGCGTCGACCAGCCGCTGTAAGACCGCCAGCAGTTTCTTCACGTCGTCGAAGTGTAAGCCCGTGGTAGGCTCGTCCAAGAAGTAAATCGTTCGACCGGTGGCGCGCTTGGCGAGCTCGCGGCTGAGCTTTACGCGTTGGGCTTCTCCTCCGGACAGGGTAGGGGCCGGCTGGCCGAGCTCGACGTAGCCGAGGCCGACGTCGTACAGCGTCTGTAAAATCCTTTTAATTCTCGGGTGCGCGTCGAAGAAGGCGAGCGCCTCTTCCACCGTCATCGCCAGGACGTCGGCTACGTTCTTACCTTTGTATTTTATTTCCAACGTCTCGCGGTTATACCTTTTTCCTTTGCAGACTTCGCACGGTATATAAACGTCGGGCAGGAAGTGCATCTCGACCTTTATGATGCCGTCGCCGTCGCAGGCGTCGCAGCGGCCGCCGCGCACGTTGAACGAGAAACGCCCCGGTTTGTAACCGCGCGCCCTCGATTCCGGGAGCTCGCCGAAGAGTCGCCTTATGGGGTCGAAGACTTTGGTATATGTCGCCGGGTTTGACCGGGGTGTTCGGCCTATCGGTTGCTGGTCGATCTCGATTACTTTGTCGAGGTGGTCCAGGCCGTCGATGTCGTCGAAGGCGCCGGGCCGCACCGGCGACCGGTAGAGACGTCTTTTGAGGAAGGGGTAAAGCGTTTCGGATATGAGGGAGGATTTTCCGGAGCCCGACACGCCGGTGACGCATATAAACGTCGCGAGCGGGAACGCCACGTCGATGTCTTTGAGGTTGTTGTGGCGGGCTCCCCGCAGCGTGAGGGCCGCGCCGTTGCTGGGGCGACGGTTGGTAGGGGTCGGGACGTACGCGTCGCCGCGCAGGTAACGGCCCGTCAGAGATTTCCTCGATTTCTCGAGCCGGGCGGGCGGGCCGGAAGCCACGACCCGGCCGCCGTGAATGCCGGCGCCCGGGCCGAGGTCGATTACGTGGTCGGCGGCGCGTATCGTCTGCTCGTCGTGCTCGACGACGATGACGGTATTGCCTAGGTCGCGGAGGGAATACAACGTTTTCAGAAGGCGTTCGTTGTCGCGTTTGTGAAGGCCGATGGTAGGTTCGTCCAAGATGTAGGTTACGCCGACAAGGCCGGAACCTACTTGCGTCGCCAGGCGTATGCGCTGCGCTTCGCCGCCGGAGAGTGTGGGTGCCGCGCGCTCGAGTGTTAAGTATTCCAGGCCGACGTTAGTGAGGAAGCCGAGGCGTGCGACGAGTTCTTTTAGAATCTCTTTGGCGATGACGGCCTTGTTACCCGCGAGCTCGACGTTTCTGAAGAAGCGGAGCGCTTCTGTGACGGAAAGGTAGCACACGTCGGCGATGTTTTTATCGCCTACGGTTACGGCCAGGGCCTCCGGCCGCAAACGGGCGCCGCGACAAGCGGGACAAGGGTCCTTGCGAAAGAACCGGCCGTAATAGAATTCGCGGGCCTCTTCGGATTGCGTGTCGCGGTACAACCGTTTCAAGCGGGGTATGACACCTTCTATTTCGTGTACGAACTGGTAAACGCGGCCGTCGCGTTCGTACCGCATGCGGAACTGGCGCCCCTCGCTGCCGTAGAGCAAGACATCGCGGACCGGTTCCGGTAATTCCCGCCAGGGGGTGTCCAGGTCGAAGCGCAATTGTCGGGCCAGGTTTTCGAGGTATTGCCAGACGTACGAGTCGGGGTCCCGTCGGTAGGGAAGGACCGCGCCTTCGTTAAGCGAAAGGTCGTCGTCCGGCACGACTAGCTCTTCGTCTACTTCGAGGGTGAAGCCGAGGCCGCCGCAGCTCGGGCACATACCATACGGGCTGTTGAACGAAAACAGGCGCGGGCTTATCTCGGGGTACGAGATGTTGCAATCGGAACAAGCAAAGTGTTTGCTGAGGACGCGATCGTCGAATCCCTTTTCGCGGAATACCCTGGCGAGCGCAACGCCTTCGCCGAGCTCGAGCGCGATCTCGAGCGAATCAGCCAGCCGCCTGGCGAGTTGCTTCTTCATGACCAAGCGGTCGACGACGGCATATATGGTATGCTTCTTATTCTTTTCCAACTTAATTTCGTCTTCTAATTCGTACTCGCCGCCGTCGACGATAACGCGCGCGAACCCCTCGCGCCGCAGCCGTTCGAATTCGTTTTTATGTTGGCCTTTGCGGCCTACCACGACCGGTGCCATGAGGTAGAGTTTCGTCCCGGCCGCGAGCTTCACCAGTTCGTCCACCATTTGCTCCGGGGCTTGAGCCGCGATGGGTTTGCCGCATTTATAACAGTGGGGGTCGCCGGCGCGGGCGTAGAGGAGGCGGAGGTAGTCGTGGATTTCGGTAACGGTAGCGACGGTTGAGCGCGGGTTCTTGCTGGCGGACTTTTGTTCGATGGCTATGGCGGGCGAAAGGCCTTCGATATATTCGACTTCCGGTTTATCCATCTGGCCAAGGAATTGCCGGGCGTACGCGGACAGCGATTCTACGTATCGCCGCTGCCCCTCGGCGTATAACGTGTCGAAGGCGAGCGTAGACTTACCGGAACCCGAAACGCCGGTTATGACGACGAGCCGGTCGCGCGGGATCTTGACGTCGATGTTCTTGAGGTTATGAGCCGCGGCACCTTTAATGAGGATGTATTTTTTCGCCGCCATAGGGGTTGGTGTGAAAAAGGGGCATAGCGAGCTATGCCCCGGGGACCGCTTTTAATCCGCTTTTACCAGGTGGGTATGGGAATAATGTGCATATCGGCTACGTTGATGCCTTTTTTCTTTTCTCCGGAGTCGACCGAGACGGGTGCGGGATACCAGAGTCTGGTCGTCTCGCTGTACCTTCCGTAGTAACCTATCGGGTCTACGCCCGGCGTGTACGTCGTATCGCCGTTTTTGTCTTTTACCGCTACGACGTAGTAATTCTTGTTGGGTTCCACGAGCAGGATAGTATAGTTCCCCTGGCCGTTTGTTACCGACCCGTTACCGAGCGGCGTTTCGCCAGCCAGTATTTTACCCTCTTCGAGCAGGAGGACAAAAGCACTCGGCACGTTTTGGCCGTCGTCTTTGACGTTGCCTTCGATGCTACCTTTCTCCAGTAACTCCTCGCACGCGACCAGCGAGAGCGCGAAAGCAACCGCGGCTAGTATAACCCACCAACGTTTCACGTTAGATCCTCCTTTTATTTAATATTAACACAAAACCGTCGCGGAGGCAACGAATGACGTTCGCCACGCGCCGTTCTACAACTTCACGTCGACCTCTTCGAATTTGGCCGGCGGTAAGTACCGACTCGCTACGCGTTTGATTTCGACGGCAGCGAATTCGGGGTCGTCGGCCCCCTTCCAAAAACCTTCGGTAGCGAAAGGAATCTTTCGGAATATCCGCTTACGGGCCGCGGGGTCTATTATAAGCTCGGCTTTGGCCGCGATGCGGTAGTAACCGCGCCATCGGCCGCGGTTCACCGGGATACATACTTCAACATTCGGGTTCCTCTTTATCTGTTTAATTTTGGCGTCCCTTGAACACGTGCAAAAGTACGTTTTTTTGCCGACCAGGAAAAAAGAGACGGGCCTAAGGGTAGGACGACCGCGGCCCGCGATAGTCGCGAGGTAGCCCGTTTTGTTGTTCTTGGGTTGAAAATACTTCTTAAAAATATCGAAATCGGCCACCACCGACCTCCTATTTGAGTGCGTCGAATTCTTTGTTAAGGCCCGGGCGGCGTTGCCGCCGTTCCCTCGACGGTAAGCGCCGGTTCCGCTTTTTTGCCTTGGAGTCGGTTTTCCGCTAACGTTAGAAGCTCGTTCGCCGATTCAACCTCTGCGGCCGTAGCGCTTTCGTCGCTCTCCGTTAGGTAAACCAGCTTTTCGGCATAAGCGTAAGCGGTTTCATAATCGCCGAGGTCGTACCACAACAGCGTTAGCCGTCTGATGGGGGACCGATACTTCGGCGAGAGTTTTATCGCGGTCTCGAGCGACGGAACCGCTTCTTCGATGCGGCCTAGCTTCTCGAGAACGACCGCCCGGTTGTACCACACGATCTCGTTCGTAAGCCGGAGCTCGAGGGCCTTGGCGTATTGTTCCAGGGCTTTCTGGTACCAGCCCTTACGGCGGTACAATAAACCCAAGTTGGCGTACGGTTCGTCGTAGGCCGGCGCAAGGGAAATAGCCGCTAGGTAAGACTCGTGGGCGTCGGCCGCCCGTCCGAGGGAGTAATAGGCTACGCCGGCTTCGTTGCGTATCCGGGGATTAGTTTGGTAAACGGGCAAGCCGACGTAAGTTTTCCGGCGGCTTCCGGGCGTTTCCGTCGCCGCTTTACCGGTACGGCGTTCCTCCGCGCGGGCCGCCGCAACGCGGGCCGCTTCGCCCGCAGCAATAATCGAGGCCGGCGTTCCTAAAGCGACCTCGGCCAGCTCGGCTACGTCCGCGTAACGGCCGCCGGCGTTACCCTCGGCCATAACGGCGGCCAGCTTTGCGGGCGCGATTTCGCCTGCCTCGACCTCGCGTTTAAGGGCGGTTAAATCGTCGAGCGAGCTCTCGGCGATTTCGGGTTCGGGGGGGAGTGTACCCTCGACGGAAGGCCGGGCATCTTCGCGGCCTACGGCCAAGGCCGCGCCGGAAGCTAAAGCCACCGCCGCGGCCATATAGGTGAGCGAGCGCATAGCGTATTTTGGCGGAGGAGGGATTCGAACCCACGACGCCGCGGATATGAGCCGCGTGCTCTAACCGACTGAGCTACTCCGCCGACGTTTATAATATAACGACTTGAAGCAGTGTTAGCAAGGGAAAAATAGCGATTTGGGGCGCGCTCTCGGCAGCGGCCCGGACTCGGTGCAATCTGCTTCGAACGGCGGTCGGGAAATATCGAAGCCGGCCTTCGCGGCCGGCTTCAGATAAATCGCTCTAGCGGTTCGTTAGTACATTCCGCCCATGCCGCCGGGAGGCGCTGCTGGGGGCGCCTTTTCGTCTTCAGGTTGTTCCGTCACCAGGGCTTCGGTAGTTAGTAGCAGGCCCGAGATCGACGCGGCGTGCTGGAGGGCGAGACGGACGACCTTGGTCGGGTCTATAATACCGGCGGCCACCAGGTCTTCGTATTGGTTAGTTTCGGCGTTGAAGCCGAAATTTATGTCGTCGGCGTCTTTTACTTTTTGGACGACGAGCGAGCCCTCTTCGCCGGCGTTATTGGCAATCTGGCGGAGGGGCGATTGGAGAGCTTTCCGGACTATGTCGGCGCCTATTTTCTCTTCGCCTTCAAGCTTAAGGTTGTCGAGCGCTTTCATGACGCGTATAAAAATGACGCCGCCGCCGGGGACTATGCCCTCTTCAACCGCGGCCCGCGTCGCGCTCAACGCGTCTTCGACCCGGGCTTTCTTTTCTTTCATCTCGGTCTCGGTCGCGGCGCCCACGTTTATTACGGCGACGCCGCCGGCGATTTTGGCGAGACGTTCTTGGAGTTTTTCACGGTCGTAGTCCGACGTGGTATCGTCGATTTGGCGCTTTATTTGCGCGATCCGGCCCTTAATGGCGTCGTCCGAGCCGGCGCCGCTCACGATCGTCGTGTCGTCTTTGTCGATCTTGACCTGCTTCGCCTGGCCTAGGTCCTCCATCTGGATGTTCTCAAGCTTGATGCCCAGGTCTTCTGTTATCGCGCGGCCGTCGGTCAGCACGGCGATATCTTCGATCATAGCTTTGCGGCGTTCGCCGAACCCGGGGGCTTTGACCGCGGCGCATTTGAAGATGCCACGTATCTTGTTGACGACGAGTGTCGCCAGCGCTTCGCCCTCGACGTCCTCGGCTATGACCAGGAGCGGTTTGCCGGTTTTCGCGATGGTTTCGAGAAGCGGCAAGAGGTCGCGGAGCGCGCTTATTTTCTTTTCGAAGATGAGGATTTGCGGTTCCTCGAGCACGCATTCCATCTTCTCGGCGTCGGTAATGAAGTAGGGTGAGAGGTAGCCACGGTCGAACTGCATACCTTCGACGACCTCGAGGGTGGTTTCCATTCCCTTGGCTTCTTCGACGGTGATGACGCCGTCCTTGCCTACTTTGTCCATCGCGCCCGCGATGAGGTTGCCGATGGTGGGGTCGCTATTGGCCGATATTGTACCTACGGCGGCGATCTCCTTTGATTCTTTGACGTCGTCGGAGGTTTCCTTGAACTTATCGACCACGGCCTCTACCGCGGCGTCGATTCCGCGCTTTATTGCCATAGGGTTGGCGCCGGCCGTGACCATTTTCAGACCCTCATCGAAGATGGCTTCGGCCAGGACGGTGGCGGTCGTGGTACCGTCTCCCGCCATGTCGGAGGTCTTGGAAGCGACTTCCCGGACCATCTGGGCGCCCATATTCTCGAAAGGGTCTTCGAGTTCGATCTCTTTGGCGACGGTTACGCCGTCTTTGGTGATCACCGGGCTCCCGAATTTCTTGTCGAGGATGACGGTCCTGCCTTTCGGGCCCAGCGTTACTTTAACGGCCCGGGCGAGTTTCTTTACGCCCTTCTGAATGGCCGCGCGGGCTTCTACGCCGTACTCTAGCTGTTTTGCCATTAACGGACCCTCCTAAAGGGTGTTATTTCGAGGAGTTCTTACGTCCGGTATTTTTATCGGGTTTGCCTTCTTCGATGATGGCGAGGACATCCTCCTCGCGCATTATCAGGTATTCGTCGTCGTCTATGGTAACTTCGCTGCCGGCGTACTTACCGAACAGGATGTTGTCGCCGACTTGTACGTCGAGCGGTACGCGCTTGCCCGCCTCGTCCAAGCGCCCCAGACCTACGGCTATAACTTCGCCGCGCTGGGGTTTCTCCTTAGCGGTATCAGGGATTATAATGCCGCCTTTAATTACTTCTTCTTCCTCGAGCCGTGTGACGAGGATGCGGTCTCCCAATGGGCGGACTTTGACCATAAGATAGGCTCCTTTCTACAATAAGGGTGGCAAGATTATAGGCGTATACGGTGTCAGGGGAAATACGTTATAACTACGTCGCAAATAATGTGCCAAATATACTTCGCCTAGAAACGTATTATTTTCAGGCGATTGCGGCGTAGACGGCAGTGCCATTTTTGTCAAATTGGCGGTTTTAATTCTCGTTGCGTCAATATGGCGCAGTGAACCCGGAGTGGGTGTTACGCGTTGCTAAACCTATTGTACGTATCCTAAAGCTTTCAAGTCGGCGCGGTCGCCGAACAGCTGCGCTTCGTCAACGCCGCTTTCGCGGAAGTCGACGTGTTCCCGGACCCATGCGGCGATCTGGTCCTTTAGTTCTTCACCTACGGCGTCGAGCGGTAGGGGACTTTGTTCGCCGGGGTCGGCGGCTAAATCGAAATATTCGTACGTCGTTTCGCCGGCCTTGATTTTCTGGACGATTTTTTTATCACCTTTGACCAGGGTAGCGATGAAGGGTCCGTCGGGGTGCCAAAGGCTCGCGTATACCTCGCGGTCGGTCGAAAAGCCGCCCGCGATAATATCGGTCCGGCCTTCCATCGTGCCCGGGACAGGTAAACCGACGTAAGTCAACGTCGACGGCGCCACGTCTATCAGACTTATCGGCGCCGAGACGCGCGGGGCGACCGAGCGCCCGCGATCATCTTTCGGCAGGGAGATTATTAGCGGGACGCGGATAACTTCGTCGTACAGCGTCTTCCGATGTTCGAATTGCCCGTGTTCGGTGAATTCCTCGCCGTGGTCGGAGCTTATGATTACCAGCACGTTGGAGCGGGCGGCCAACTCAGCCAAGAGGCTGCCAACGTACCCGTCGGTAGTTTCTACCTCGTAATCGTACAATGCTTCTATCGTTGGTACGTTTTTCGCGTCCAATTTACCGCGGTCCGTACCGTAGGCCTTTTTGCTTAATAAGTTGGGCGCTTTTTCTCGGAGGACAGCGTCGGTCGGTTGGTACGGGTAATGGGGGTCCAAGTAATGAACCCAGACGAACTTCGGCCTACGCGATTTTTTGCGTATAACGGCGAGCGTTTTTTCCGTTAAACGGCGGCTCGTTCTACCTGGGGGTTCCGGCTGGAACGCGCTCCCCCTTATCGCGAAGTACCACGCCGTATCGTAGAAATGGACGGCGGCGAGAAGGGGGTTGAAGTCGGCGTAGTCGTAGTGCGCGAAGCCGCGGTGGAGCAAGCGAACCGTGTCGAGGTAGGGATTGCTGAGGACGGCGTACGTGTCGTAGCCGTGCTCCCACATAACCTGGGCCCACGTCGTTCGGAGGTTTTCTTTATATTCCATACTGTTGCAGCGAGTGACGTTGTAAGACCCGGTCAGCAATCCCGCGAAAGATTGGAGCGTACAAGGCGCCGTCGCGCGAGCGCGGCCGAAGACGACGCCGTCGCGTTCCGCGAACGCCAAGATCTCGGGAGAGAATTGGGCGTTGAACGCGTCGGCGCGCCAAGCATCCAGCGTTATGAAGACGACGTCCGGCAAATCAGGGGGCGCGGGGCGAGACCACGAACGGTAATATTTTACGCCGTGCGAAGCCACGGCCAGGACGAGACCCGTCGCTAAGATGAACCGGCCAACGGTTCTTAATACCACCTTGCCCCGGTCCAAGCGCCGCCAAACACGAACGGACAAAAAGAAAAGGGCGGCGGTTATCAATAACGTGGGGCCGCCAATGACCGCTGGAAAAGCGAGCCCTGCTTTAATCTTTACGCCCAGCCGCTCGTACAGGACGTACATCGCCACGACGTCCAAATTAACCCACGCGGCTACCGCGGCCAGGCCGACTAATGCTTGCAGGCCGACGGCGGTCGGCGTTAAGCTGCGACGGCGTAGCCGGCGGAAGAGTTTTACTCCCAGCGCGAACGCGACCCAAAGGAGGCAAGAGACCAGGCCGTAAAAGATGATGCGACCGTTGAGGGCGTTCGCGAAATTCCGATTGTAGTAGAAGCCGGTGGCGAACAAGCCGCGGTGGATTAACGTCTCGGCGAGGGCCCAGTAGAAGCCGACGCCGACAGCGGCCGCCAGCCATCCGACCAGGCCGCCGGCTCTCGCGAAAGTGTTCCGTGTCAGGTTCTTTAATGCCATAGTAACGTTAGCGGGGCGCAGTTACATATAACCCAAGGCCCGCAGGTCCGCCCGGTCGCCGAATAAGGGCCTACCGCCGGCGCCGCGTTCGCGCGAGACGTCTCGCTCGTCGAGCCATCCCAGAACCCTCGTCCTTAACCGTTTACCTCCCTCGTCGAGGGGCAACGGCCTTTGTTCGCCCGGGTCGGCGCTCAAGTCGTAATACTCGGTGCGCACGTCGTCGCCGTCGAGCGTCGCAATCACTTTTTTATCGCCGACGATTAGGGCCGCAGTAAGGGATTCCGGACAATTAAGTATAACAAAGACCTCGCGGTCGCGGGGGACTTCGCCCGACAATATATCCTCCCGGCCTTCCATCGTCGGCGGTACTGGTAAGCCGAGGTAGCTGAGAACGGAGGGGGCGACGTCCACCAGGCTAACCGGAGCCGACGTTTCGCCTACGGTGACGTGCGTGCGGTCCGACTTCGGCAACGCTATTACGAGCGGTACCTTACAGACCTCATCGTATACGGTCCTATTGTGTCGAGTCCCCCCGTGTTCGAAAAACTCTTCGCCGTGGTCGGACGAGATGATAACGAGTGTGTTGGGTTCGAGTGCGAGTTCGGCCAGTAGGCGCGCCACTTCCCGGTCCGCGCTCTCCACTTCACATTCGTATAACGTTTTGATAGCTTCCGCGTTTTCGGCCAATAAATTCCCTTTGTCCGTACCGAGGTTGGTTTTATCGGATAAGTGCGGCGCTTTTTCCCGTAAGACGGCGGCGGTCGGTTGGTACGGGTAATGGGGGTCTAAGTAATGGACCCAAATAAATTTCGGCCTTCTGGAACCTTTACGTACGACGGATAGGGTTTTTTTGGTCAAT
>SDBS01000402.1_pt1 | contig 41142 bp, 42 predicted proteins | sample 2277091 | NCBI WGS metagenome assembly SDBS01 (sample SAMN10404972, study PRJNA504765) | marine sediment metagenome | isolation source: marine sediment core GS10_PC15, 163 cmbsf | place: Arctic Ocean: Southern Knipovich Ridge | collected 2010
TTTTTCACATATAGGACCAGCGTACTATTGCAAATAAATTTTTTCTCCTGAAAAGTTTTTTACATAATGACTGATTTTTATTAATCTGCTATTAATTTGTTTTTAATGTACCCTTAATGCGGTACAATTAGAATCTAAATTGTAGCAAGAGCACATTAAAAACAAAAAAACAAAAGAGCGCGAATATGGAAGCGCGAAATCTGGAACGGCAGGACTTCGGTTGACTAACCGCAGAGCCGCCCAGAGCGACGGTAGACAAAGGTTAAACCGTGGCAAGCTAGAATCTAGAATAGTGTAGCCGTGTTTCTAATCGAAAGGTTACATGATGCCTATTAATTTAAAAAATGTTCGGCTTGTCCTAGCGAATACTATCGACGTTATCAACGCGTTTAATTACGTTGATAACGCTCCAACACAATTTTTTCAGAGGAATAGCTTTCAGGCTATTACAGCGGAGGTTAAAATGTTGGGCCGCAAAACGCCGTTTAAGGTTGCTATAGCCGCTGGGGAAACTTGTCCCGCTGTGCATCCTAAATCACTAGAACGCGGGAAGCGAAGTGCTCGCATATACATGAATCTTCTGCTAGGTCATAAGGTTGTTGATAAAACAACCATGACGCACTATAACGCAATGTTGGTATGGTGTGCGGCGAAGATTGTAACATCGCGGGCACGAAGTTTAGAGGGAGCTTTAATGTCTCTAGGCTTTAACGCCTTGGAGCTTAAGACTGGGAAGCTTAACAGTCTAGTAATTAATAAGACTGTTCACAGCCGCGATGACATCCTAGCACGGCGAGACGGACTCCTACTTAACTTAGAGGTAGGTATCGCGGCCGGAACAATTGTTCCTAAAACGGGGAGGTCTAAGAATCAATTAGACTCCGATATTACGTTATAGCTTAACTGAATACGCTATAGCATAATCCGCTAAAACACGGCTATACTATTCTAGACTCTAGCAAGCAAAACCAGGGAGGTTGATACCATGATACAAATACTAGATACACGGATTAACCGCTATGTAGCATTGACAACACATGAAGCTAATAGTCTTAACCTATGCCGCGAGCTTATGCTACAGGCTTGGACGTACTACCAGGACGGGCAGAATGTGGATTCGCTTTTTACTCTCGCGAGAGAACAACGCGAATCACATGCGGAGTTTTCGCCCGCATGGAGTCTATGCGAGAACTCTATCGCAGGAGCACAAGCTAAAATTTACATATATTCCACGCTCCGAAACATATAACCTAATGCTTGCTAGAGTCTAGGGTTAACCCAATATAGGAATCTACGTTGTATCTAAGGCGGGAATCTTATCTCGCTAATTCGTCTTAACTACTTAACGCGGTCGATTTTTTTTTTGACTGTTTTTTACTAGCTTAAGAAATTTTGAATCGGATTTCTATGTAGATTCCCTACCACACATTAACCCAATTTACAACCCCTACCTGTTACTAAAAAAAGAGGGGGGTTTATTTTTTTAAGGTTGGGTGGTGTGTGTATCACGGACCAAGTGCCACGTTTGATGTCGATGTCGTTGAATTGGAAATGCTCTATATTTACAACTGTTCTTTAAAAAAATTAAAAAAAATCCCCACCATGTCGGTGAGGATTCTTTAGGTTGGTAACCAAACTTTTCTAATTCTTTATTTTTCTACCTAATGGACCGTTTGCTCGTCGTATGCCTGCCTGCCAACCCATGATTATGCCTAGGCTAGTACAGACTATCATTAGTACTTGAATCACAATAGTTTCACTTGATGTACCAAACATATCATTTACTCCTTAGCCTATTACACCAAAACGGTAATCCTCATCAAGCCATACAACTAGTACAACCACTGCTGTGATAAACAAGAGAATTGCCGAAAGCATAATATCTACATTACTTGTTGAATGTATAATATCCATATGAATCTCCTTATATTCTAAGTTTGTCTGTAGTAGAACCTGACTTATTCATAATGTAAACATTCGAGTCTTGGAGTAATAAATTTTCTAGTAACTCCATGCCATGATCCCCTTTAACAAACGTTGTGAGAATCATGAAACTTGTGTAATCATTTTCGTCACCCCAATCCCATCCTTCTTCTAATGCAGGCATAGGGAACGGAGTGTAGTACTGTTGTACTTCGTTGTGCAAAAATTCTTGAATCTCTTCATATGTTTTTGGGTATCGCTTTATTACTCGATATGCATCGCATTCAATACCATACCTTGCTGAGGCTGGTATGTACACCATATTTATATTCATTGTCTGTCTCCTTATCTATCTATCTGTCTTACTTTTTCTATCAACATTATAGCACATTTCTACGATCTTGTCAAGTAGTTCTTTCTAGTTACTGCAACAACCACCACAACATGTTCCTTCTTCACACTTATCACACATTAGACTGTCTCCTGTGGCTTCCAGTAGCTTCAAGTGCTGTTTTACAGCTACTTATGTACTAGAAGCCTATTTTAGATTTTAACTCGGACCTAGTAGTGTATCCTTCCGTAACACGTTCTCCTAATATAAGAACATCCTTTATCTTAGATGCTATGAGTACCTTAGAATTTATCGTTGCCCCTGCATCTATCAAAGATCGTATAGCATTCAAATCTGTTTGCTCTCCTGACGTAAGAGATGTTTGTACCCAAGCATTGAGTATAGATAAAGCCTCACTAGCATTTACATTACCTCTAGCATACTCCATTAGTAAAGACCCAAAAGACTGTGCGTCAAGTAGGTCGTTACCTCCATAAGGAGTGCTCTGAGGGATTTTAAATCTATCTTCGATACTCATTATCTACCATAGCGAGTCTTTCGCTTCTTCTTCTTTTTCTTCTTAGTAGTTTTCTTAGTGTGTTTCGTCATCTTCAGGACTCCTTGTGTCTTTATCTAGTCCTATCAGTGCCGCACCCAATACAAAAGTCATAAATGCGAATATAATCACCATTGCTGGAAGGTCAAGGAACACACCTACAAAAAAGGCGACTGTACTTAATAGGAATAGCCTACGGATGATCTTCATTTAGTCTATAGTTATTGTCATACCAGCATGATCGTGAGCTGTAGTAGTATTATCCCACACGGGATTTGTATTGTATGTCCAAGTATATGGGCTGTACTGTTTCCACTCTTTCTTACACTGTTCGCAGTATACTACGTCACAAGTCTTACAATACAGTAAAACATGGGCGTGATTCAATTGTATATGTTCGTGCATTTTCCTCTCCATTTGATTATTTATATTTATGTACATTACCCGCGGTTCTCCCTGTCATACTTCATCTTATTTCATTCTAGATCGTAACGTCCAATAAATTGACCACATTCGCCATTGTTCCATAGACGGTAGAGGTATCAGAGCCCGCGAACAACAGTCCCACTGCCACATTCTCTTCTCCAGCTACTAAGAGGGAGCCAGAGTCTCCGGGGTCACTCATGTAACCACTTACAATCTGCTCTTCGAAGAGGGCAGACTTCCCCTGACCATAGCTAACATTTACAACAGCGTCTATTACTGCAATACTTCCAGTGGTTAGTCCGGTAGTACGGCCCGATTTTCTCACAGACTGCCCTAGATATGCTGGCATGTACCCAGATACGGGTCCAATACCAAGAATATCGTTTGACACATCACTATCTTTAAGCGGTCGTGCTAATGCCGCATCCACTAAATTTATTACTTCTGAACATTCAACATCTAAGCGACATCCACCTTCTCCAAACAACCCAAGGATCAGATTTCCTAAAGATGCTAAGGTTTCTGCTAGCACAGAAGAAACGGGATCACCCCCAAAGTTGATACTCACATACTTATAGAGTTCAGCGATTTGATCTGATGAGCTTCCACCATCAAATACACCCGGCTGATAAATCTCATCACCAATACTAGCGTTGTTACTATTGGCTAATACATGGTTATTAGAGAGGATCAGTCGTGTTCCGGTTGAAGCATCTCGCACTACGGAACCAAAAGTTCCAGCAGTAATGCCAAAGTGTCCAATGCTTACACCTCCGGGGGCAGGACGATGCTTTTCTGTGGGTTTTTGGAAAGCGGTAAAAATTCCAGTCTCCATAACATCTGTAGGTAATCCACCAATCTCTAGAGGAACTAAATCATCAGGCATAAGGTCTTCCGCTGGAAGTTTCTTACTTACCATTACAATTAGAGCACGTTCACTAGTAAGGACTCCGCCAACTTCTTTATAGCCTTGCCCATAACCTACTACATTTGAACGATTGAAAAGCTCTTTCTTATTGAATGAATATTCGTGTGACATCTTTCTCCTCCGTTGTTAGGGCAGATGTATTAGGGCATCTGCGATCAAATATTGAACCACGCCAAAAGCTAGTCCCATAAGACCGACTGCAATTGCACCTAAGATTGCTATAATTATTTTCTGCTTTGTGTCAATTTTGATTACTTTTCCTACTAGACCTCCATGAGGGTTGCTTTCGCCTTCCCCCATCAGGACTTTTCGGATCAGTGATATATCTGTTTTAATGTCATCTATATCATTTTCTAGTTTTTCCATGTCCATAGCTCTCTCCAACTATTTTCTAGTCGTCGCACTCCTCACATATAACGGCTCCGCCTAAAAGCTTGTCTACTAAGAAAGCTAAAATGTTATATACTAATCCACTGTACTTTTTATGGTAACTCATTCTATACTCCTTTAACTCTATATAGTCCCGGCGTCAATATAGTAGGCTCTTCTCCGGGGTCAGGGTCTGGTTCAGGTTCAGGAGACTGTCCTATCCACTCTAGGAATTTTGCCTTATCACCATCGAATCTATTTAAGTCCATAGGTCTGCTAGTGTACTGCCACATTCTGTAACCCGCACCCTTCCAATCATTAGGAATTAAGGGAACTGGGTACGTAGTATAGTGAGCTATCCATAAATCATAAGCACTCGCCCATACAGTACTACCAACCAAGGTATTCCACATACTTCTAGACGTATAGATCATAGGTCTACGTCCCCACAACCTCTCAGTCTCTACCAAGCAGTTACGCAAACGAGCCGCGAACACCGCTCTGCTGAACCCTGTGTTATTAGTTTTCTCTACATCTATTACAGGAGGCATGCTCCACTCGACACTCTTAGTTGTCTCGAACATGTGCTGAGCCTGTAATGCACCATTCCATTGGGCTCGGAAATAGTGGTATGGGCCTTTATAAAAGTTGGTGGCTTCGGCGTAATGTTGTTTCCACCGCCAATCTACCCATGTAGTACCCTCAGTAGCTTTGATGTAGCCAAATATAAAACCAAGATTTGACCAGTGAGACCAGTCAGTAGGATAAGTCCAATGAGAAGTATCTACACCCTCAGCGACTTTAACCATCTCGCCACGCCTTAGCTACTATTCTAAAAGCGGCACCTAATTCTGCATCGCTAGAAAGATCAGGTTCTGGGTCAGGCTCTGGGTCTGGATTAGGGTCGTAAGGCTCAAGGCTTGTATCTTCGATACGAATCCAATACTGAGGATAAGAAGTAGAAAGCGGCTTAAGTCTATCTTCTCCTCCACTGTTTACATCAACCCCATATTCCTCAAATTGAAACGATCCCTTGTACTCATCAATGGCTTTGATAGCCGCGGGAGCAATTAGCTTTCCCATCTTCTGATGGTTGTCGGAATGCCCCGACCAAATCTGAGTATCTGCATTTACATTGTACCATTTAGGCGTCACTACCTCTTCAACAACTGTTAATCTATACTTAAAGAGCATCATCGACTTTAAATCCTCGTATTGCTGTAGGAAAGAATTGATTACCATTGGCTAGGATGGCTTGCCAGTCATAAAACCCTACCTGATCAAATAAAGTTGAATCTAGTGGTAGAGTGAAGACAAGAACTCCATCAGTTCCATCAGTATCAAAACTAGCACTTAATAGCACTATACTATCGTCGGGCTTTTTGATTTTAAAATCTGTAGTCGTAAAGCCAGAAATATCAACAATTACCCAAGCACTAGTAGTGGAATCCCATTCCTCTATTATAGCTTTGAGTTCATATCCATAAGCATTTTTAAATAAATATTCTATTTTAGTTTCTGCCATTTAAAACCTCAATTTCTTTGAAATATCCCTAGATATTCTTACAGCACTTTCTACAACTCTAGACAATCTAACACTATGATCTATAGTTCTAGTTATCCTGAATGTCTTGTCTATTATATTTGCTATTAAGATAACTTGAGTAACAATAAACCCCAAAGCATCCGTAATTCCTATCGTCTCGAATAAAATGACAATGAATCCTAAAGTCCTTTGAGTAGTATCTGTTATACCTATTGTATCAAAAATGTTGCGTATGAAGGCTACAGAAGCACTGAACACGTCAGTAATTCCCACGGACTCTTGAATTGTTCTTATAAAAGTCCCAACGTGGGTTCTTATGTCTGTAATTCCAACAGTCTCAGTTAATGATTTAACTATGTCTCTAGCATTGGAAATAACATCGGTGATTCCTACTGAATCAGCTAGTGCTATAACTTTAGCCACCATTGTAGCTATTACATCAGTGATACCTACGTTATCTGTAAGACTTATTACAATATCTCTAGCGTTAGAAATCACATCTGTGATGCCAACCGATTCTAGTAAATTTAGTACTATATCTCTAGCTGTAGCTACCGTGTCTGTTATTCCTTCTGATTCTTGAAGAGTTCTTACAAAAGTTCCAACTTTTGAAATTGCATCAGTAATTCCAACGTTTTCAGCTAAGGCTACTAATTTAATTACTGCTGTAGAAATTGCATCAGTAATTCCTACTGATTCCGCAAAACTTACAAATCTTCCAGCAGACTTTGATATAGCATCAATTATTCCTACTGATTCTACAAAGGTTACAAATCTCCCTGCTGATTTAGAAATTGTGTCTGTCACACCCACTGATTCTGCCAAGGCCACAAGCTTGAATACAACTGTAGCAATTACATCAGTAATTCCGACGCTATCAGCAAGTGCAACAATTCTTCCTGCTGATTTAGATATGGCATCAGTGATGCCTACTGATTCTAATAAAGTTTTAAATATTTCTCTAGCTGTAGCTATTGTATCGGTAATTCCTACTGACTCTTGAAGAGTTCTTACAAAAGTTCCAACCTTTGAAATTGCATCGGTAATTCCAACCGCCTCAACCAAAGTTACAATTTTAATTACCGCTGTAGAGATTGCATCAGTTATTCCGACACTTTCGGCAAAGGACACTATTCTGCCAGCGGATTTTGAAATAACATCGGTGATGCCTACCGACTCTTGAAACGTTCTTACAAAAGTTCCAACTTTTGAAATTGCATCAGTAATGCCTACTGATTCAGCCAAGCTTAGAACTATATCTCTTGCATTAGATAAAGCATCAGTAATTCCAACGTTTTCAGCTAAGGCTACTAATTTAATTACTGCTGTAGAAATTGCATCAGTAATTCCTACTGATTCCGCAAAACTTATTACAATGTCTCTAGCGTTAGAAATGGCATCTGTGATGCCCACTGACTCTTGAAGAGTCCTTACAAAAGTTCCAACTTTCGAAATAGCATCAGTAATTCCTACTGCCTCAGCGAAAGTTACAATTCTTCCAGCTGACTTCGAGATTGCATCTGTAATACCAACTGCCTCAACAAATACTACAAATCTTCCAGCCGACTTAGAAATGGCATCAGTAATACCAACACTCTCAGCAAATACTAGAAATCTCCCTGCTGACTTAGAGATTGCATCGGTTATACCCACTGACTCAGCAAAACTTATGATTATGTCTCTAGCGTTTGTGATTATGTCTGTAATGCCAACTGTGTCAGCAAAGCTAACAACTAGACCTCTAGCATTAGAGATTATGTCAGTAATACCAACATCGTCAGCAAGAGTAACAAAAAATGCCGACGGTCCTTGTATTTTAACCCCCTGAATAATCGGGGGGAATGGATGCGACCTACCTAAGCGAGACAGTGTAAACCTCTAAACTTCTATAGAAACGTAACAGATTGCGTTCACTGTCGCGGGAGCATGTACCCTGATCCGTAAGAAATCCGTATGGTCAAACATTGGTTCCCGACCGAGTGGAAACTGATGGACAAACTGATTGGTAGGTGCGACTAACTGAGCGTCATGGAGACGTGTAGTAGTAATGGTGCCTTCGCCTGTAGCTGTAAACCCGCTGGCCGTTGTTCCCCAATCGAATGGATCAAGATCAGTAGGCACTGTTGAACCCGGATTTCGTGGTACAATGTCTAGTGTACCGTAAGCTGTGACGGTCGCCGCAACAGTCCCGGTAGAAATTAGTTCGCAGTTTATCGGTTCTGCCGCCGCCAAGCCGCTGAAACTGATCCCCCATTCAACAATCGTCCCAAAAACACCCACTCGACCTAACTTGACTTGTAACAGAGTCAGGAGAGATGTCGTGGTCGCTATCTCTGGTAAGACTACAGTTGTTGGTTCTGCTCCATTCCACATTGTATATATTTCTGCCATTGTTTCCTCCTAAAATGTTCCTGCTCGATTGATTGCCTGTTCCACTTGTAATATTTTGTTAGGAATACTCGCTGGGGCTGCTGCATTCGATCCGAAAACCAAATACAACGTTTCATTACCCGCAGTAGGATCGCCATCAATCTGGTCAAGCTCGAACCCGTCGCTCTCAAATTTAGAAAACTTCGCCGAGCCTTCCAGTGTTTGGTTCTGGTCGTAATTCGCATAAATCAAGTCATCGTCAGAGAATTGGTCAGCGTCGGTTGTGCTTTGAACATCCTCTGCCTGATGACCCCTCATAAATTGCTCAGTCGAAGAAGTTGCGATCCCTAATGAAAGCTCGGCGTGGGCCTGTACACTGGCATTAGCCGGGTTACAGAACGACATAAACATCGCCGCGATTCCCTCAAATCCGACTCCTGTTTCGGAAAACACTCCGGCTCCCGTTTGAGTCGTCAATTCGCCAGCGAAGTATTGCCCACCCTTCAAGGCGATATAGAAGTAGAACTCGTCAATCACATCTGAAAAAGTGAGTTGGAACCCGTTGCTCAGGAATGATGTAAGTTCAGCGACCCCGACGATGTTTCCATTTCGGTCTAACGAGTTGATTATTGCATTCGTCACCTGCGCCCGCTTTTCAACCGAAGGTGATACATTGTTTCTACCGCTCTGCGACCAAACCCCTCGCTCGGCGCTCTCACCTGTGGCCCATCCAGTCATAAACATGAAGTGGTTTTCGCTCGTGTCTATTGCATCATCTTCATTTGTGCCGATCAAGATTACGCAATCTGGCTGAAAGCCCACATCCGTTATGTCCTGTTCTACGAAGCCTCCGCCTTGAAAACTCCCAAGTGCTACATCGGTAAGGTCGGTGCCGCCGAGAGCTAGGTATCCCACTCTGAATGCGCTGCCCGGTGCTGTGGTCACGTTGATTGTGAAAGCCCCGGTATCCATCGAAACGAAATCGGCATCATAAACAATGCTCGCTGTTCCGTAAACCAAGGCACTTATGCACCGCGTTGTTAGCATTTCCCCGATGCTGTCGCTCATCGTCTGACCATCTTCGTTTGTCACTTGGGCGCTAAAACGTTCGGTTGAGCTTACGGCGGCCCCGAAAGCGTGCATGGCATGTGTAATTACTCCGTCTGCCGTTTGGCGAGTCGGAAAGAAAAAAACGATCTTAGGATCAAATCCAAGACCGGTCACGACCTGAGAGTTACCTCCCGAAGTCGGCATTGCAAAACTGCCGGCTTGTGCTTCGAAAGACATTAGATGCCTAACTTGCTTCTGACGTTATCCGGGGTGTCATAGCCCGGAATCGGTGCGCTAGTGCTATCTTCGGCCAGGATAAAGACCGAGTGTATCCGCTCAAGCGCCATCAGTCGATTAGCGGTATTCCCCGCTCCGGTGACGGTTGCAATCAACGCATCCAGATCAACGTTATCCTCAGCGGTTGTATTCAACCCGATCTTGAGTTGCGCCACAGTCATTTCGCCCGCGTTGATCTCAACTGCCGCGGCAAAGAAGCTATGAACCGACAGGCTACGAGTGTCGTCGATGTTGTCGGGGTCTGGATCAATGTGCATCAATCTCTCTACTAGTCCCATTATTCTCTAAGCTCCTAGGAATGTAAGTTCCCAATCCACCTGCAACGTATCAGAGGTTGATACATCTACAGTAGGAGTGATTTGGGCATATGCTAATGTATCTGTACCATTACCAATCAATGCTTCATCAAGCCCTGTAACGTTCAAGTCCCCAGCTTCAAAGGTTGATCTGAATACAAGTACACCATCATCTGCGGCGAGAAATGCGCCTTTCTGTAGAGGGTATGTGGCATCCATAGGTTCATTAGAACCACTTTGAGCTACAAGTGCATCCGTGGTTTTAGTTACGCTAGTGAAGCCTGTTCCAACTCCTATTACAGCATTAGCATTGTCTATAGCAGTTTGAGTGCCAGTAGTCACAAGCTGATCAACTATGAGGGCGTCTCCCTCGTTTGTAACAAGGTTATGATTTACAGCAATCATTGGCCTTCCAGATATGGGAATTCCCATAAACTTTTCAGCTAAAGATTGCACGAAAACAGGAAACCTGCTCATGACTGGATGAATTGGATATCGTTTTACTTCTCCATCCGGTCCATAAACTGTTGCTGTCACTTTTCCTTTAATGAATGATCTTTCTTTAAACATCTAAATTTTCTCCTATAGGTTTATGAGAGTCTCCTCTCCTTCTTTAATTATACAATATTACTGCATACCTTGAGGGATTATGCGTGCCATCCCTTCACTCTAGCTCCCAACATTTGGTCGTCATCACTACTATTATTAAATCTTGCAAATTTGAACGGTGCGTGCCAATCAGAATCCCCATCTACTCTTTGCCCTATACCTACACCCTCAATAGTAAATCTCTCAGTTCTAGTATATCTATCATTTATCCAATGATAGCCATCCTCAGACCAGTCAAAGTGCCACGTTGTTCCTGATAATCTAAATCTTAAGAACATTCCACCCGGTCGTGTATCAGCTGCTGAGTTAAAATCATCTGAACTATGAGTATTATATTGTGTGTGGTAAACAGCTTGCCAACCATAGCCTGCACCGCCTCTAAAGTTCGCCCATAAATAGCAATCGCTAGTTGATAGAGCATCAATGTCCTCTATCAGCAAAATCCCTGGCTTCTGGTCGTCTGCCTGTCCATGCGTGGCTCCTACATAAGTTGTGAAGCTCCAATCTGATTGTCCATTTGGAACTGGTTGGTAGATTCCCTGCATATTATTAGCTGTAGTAGTTGAAAGGTACATACCATAATCAACCTCATTTACCGTCTGAGTGGCTGGCACATCAAACTCACTCCAGATACCCGTATCGAAAGATGAGTCATCAAACTCATCATCTTCCGTGCCAACGAAAACGTATCCACTTGGCGGTGGTGCATCTGGCATCCAAGTTGTGAAATCTCCTGGAATATCCATAGACGAGGCTTTGATCTCCCCAACTACCTCCAGCTTGGCGGTGAGGGCTGGAGACGTGGTTCCAATTCCTACTTGTCCAGTAACTCTGTCAACATTGAGATTGTTCGCACTTTCGCCTGAGGTTCCTCCCATGAATATATTATCGCTGCTCATTCCAAAGTACACCGTATCATCATCGTTGATGAACGCAATTTGAGTAAGTGCCTCACCCGTTTCTATAAATCGAGCCACTGTTGTATTAGGGGAGGCTACATCGAATGTGGTACCCGGAACGTTGGTGTTTATACCTACTCTGCCCGCACCACTGTCTGCTCCTGCGTCTACAAAAAAGATGTCAGTAGCATCATCGCTTTCGATACGAAGGTTTACATCAGCCCCTGTACCATTGAAAATAATTTCATTGTTCTCAAAACGTAGATATTGAGTGAGTGTAGTAACACCATTTGGAGCTCCCTGAAATACTAATTTAGTTCCTCTATCTGATTCAGTCCATGGTACCGTTGAGTGAGAAAGTATCTGGAACCCTGTTTCGTAGGAGTTGGGGTCCCTTCCTACAAAGTTAATTGAGCCAAGAAGATTATTACTTGTTATTACTGTTTGTACACCTACAGTACCTCTACTACGAAGCATTGAAATATTACTACCGTGGTCTACATTGTTACTATGCGTGAAAATTGATTGTAATGCTATAGAATCTTCCGTATTTTCTAAAGTAATAGTTCCAGCAACTCCAGAAGCAACATTGAGCACATGCAAATCTGCCGCAGGATCACTTGTACCAATACCTACTCTACCAGTGCGTTCAAAAGCAACTCTAGCCGTTCCTCCCGCTGTATCCCATATAAGAAGCTCATCAGCATTAGAGTCATAGAACAATTCCAGTTCTGTTACATCTGACTGCAGGAAAGCAAGCCCACCGCCAAATCCAGCAGTATCGGTGTGGTTGATGAAAATAAATGGCCTCACACCATCCATCTCCATTCCACGATCATCACCTGAACCTGCTATATTGGCTATATGGAACTTCTGTTGTGGATCACTTGTATCAATACCTACTCCACCTGTACCAGCATTAACAAAGAGGAGATTTTCCTCATTATTTCCTTCAACACGGAAATCTACATCTTCTTGATCTTCATTTATTACTACCTCTCCAGTAGCTATAGTGGATAGTATAAGTTTATCACTACCACTTGTACCACCTAATAATGTTTGTCCACCTGCACGTCCAGCTAGAAGTGCATATTGAGTATGATCGTCATCGGATAGTCCAGTAAGAGTTCCGTGATCCGTGGGACTAGCCCCACTTACTCCAGAGGGTACCCATATTGCTCCATCATAAGTAAGGAGTTCTCCTTGAGTTGCTCCACCTACAGACACATCAGAAAGTTCATTTATTTCATCAAGAGATAAAAGAACTTCTACACCGCCGTCGTTTTTACCATAGAACTCACCATCTGTCTTAGGATATATTCTAAAGAAGTTGCTTGCGGGTGTACCGGGGGCCGCAATTTCTTGCATATCCGTGTAATCATTGATTGTTACAACACCACTAGCATGTAGCAGAGTTTGAGGAACTACAGTCCCTATGCCTACATTTCCAGTATCTCCAATCGTTAATTTAGCATCAGCGACGGTAACACTTGAGTTGTTCGCCTGAACATTATTAGCTAGGTGAAGTCTACCTCTAGCATTGGCGATTCCATTATCCTCAAAAATTACTCCGCCTTTGATAAAGTTAAGGGAACTCTCAGTAGATGTTTTGAAGAAAACCGCTGATGTTAGTCCAGTTGTACCACCAGCTTGAATAAGCAAAGCTCTATTTGTATTTGTTCCTTTGTCTATGTGCAAATCAAAAAGAGGGGGTACTCCTAGGCCAACGAAACCATCGCTTCCTTGAACAAGTAGAGCATTTTGTAATGTGTCAGATTCTACTCGGAAATCCGAATTAGAGCTGTTCTCATTAAGAACTACACTACCATCGCTACCAAAAGAATGTACAACAGTACCACCAACATCTCTAACATATACAAAACCAGAGCCCACTGGTCTTGGTAGTGATAGATTTATATTGTCGGCACCAGATGTGCCGGATAGCCATAAACCAGTCCCTCCTGCTGATACACCATCATACCAGAATGTGGCTCTAGCAAAAGGAGAATTAGGTTCTTGAAGTGCTAATGCATGAGTGGCATCTACGGCTTGTTCTATTACAACGGCTCCACCAGCATTTGTTATATAAAAGTTATCAAAATCAGCCCTCAGGTGAACAACGCCGCTAGCGGTTCCATTGTCGCCTTGCCAAAATCTTAGTCGCTTATTATTTGTAAAAGGTAGTCCAATGTCTACGTTAGTACTTCCGGGATTAAGGCTAACAACATCATTAGAAGTTAATTGTAAATCATCTCCTGCTCCAGTTCCTCCTGTAAGTATTTGACCTCCAGCCCTACCTGCTAGAAGTGCATACTGAGCGTGGTCATCATCGCCCAAGCCACCCATAGCACCGTGGTCGAAAGATGTATCAAAGTAGGTGCCACCATCTACATAGGCTTTAGTAGTTAGATGGGCGTCAGCGGTAGGCGTTATTCCTGCAACAGTGCCAGTGAAGGCCCTAGTTCCAGTAGCCAGAGTATATTGAGTATGATCGTCATCGGCCAGTCCCGTTAGTGCTCCATGATCTAGAACCCCTCCAGCGAGAATTCCTGAGGGTACCCAGTTGGTACCATCAAACGCTAGATGATCATCTTGTGTTTCCCCCGCCAGGTTCACATTCTCCAGCTCTCCCAGATTATTCAGAGACAGTAAAGTTTCTGCACCGGCATCATTCTTGCCATAATACTCCCCATCTGTTTTGGGATAAACACGATAGAAATTAGCATTGGGGGTAGCGGGAGTGGCTATCTCTTGAAAGTCTAGGTAACTATTAAATGTTCCTACTCCACTAGCATGAAGCAGTGATTGTGGATCACCAGTACCAATCCCGACATTGCCATCCGAGGTTAGTCTCATAACTTCTAATTCGGCATCGGCAGATAAAGTACTTAAAATTGTAGAAACATCTTTTATTGCGGCAGACGATCCAGAGTTCCACGCTACCTCTTTTTCCCACTTTACTGCGTTCCATTCAGAACCAGAGAGCTTGACTGCGAAAGCAGCAGCACTAATTCCCAATGTATCATCAAAATTTTCAAACCTTGCTACAATTTTTGTTCCTGCAAATCCTGCAGACGCCCAGATAAGGTCATTAGACCTTACATGTCCAACTGCTGTGAAGTTATCATCAGTTTGTAATTCATTAGCCCCTTGACGATACAAATTAGTATCTTCGGACCCGCTAGTTCCAAACAATAAGCTGTGTTTTAATAGAGATAAGTCTCCAGATATTGTTATATCATCAGTAATCAGTTGTCCGCTTCGTCCTGCCAGCAATAGGTACTGAGCGTGGTCATCGTCTGTAAGTCCTGTCAGCAAGCCGTGATCTGAGACTCCCCCAGCTGTAATTCCTGACGGGACCCAATTAGAGCCGTCAAATGCTAAGTGGTCATTTGCACCCTCACCTGTTAAGTCTACATTCTCTAGCTCTCCTAGATTGTCTAGAGATAATAGTGTTTCGTTACCGGCATCGTTCTTACCGTAGAGTTCCGCATCTGCTTCTGGATATATTCTATAAACATTTGTTGCAGGATTTCCGGGTTCTGAAATTTCTGCTATGTCTAAATAATTACTTAGCGTAGCAGTACCCGTTATATCAGTGTTTCCGAGGATATTTAACTCTACCGCAGGGTCTAATGTTAAATCTCCGGCCACTGTGGAGATAGTAGCTTCTTGTTCAAATTGCTGTAGCGCCGAAGCTCCAGGTCCCCACGTGACTATTTTTTCATTATCAACCCATAATGTCATTCTACCTGAAATAGACGCACTTGGCCCCGTTCCTACTAATCTGTGATATATATTATCTTGTGGGAAGCCCCACGTAATAACACCTGACCCTGTATCTGGTGCAAGCAACGTCATGCCCACTATAGGAGCATTCTCTATTATAAAGTCATCATAGTCAGAGTCAGCAGCTACTGTTCCTGCCGAACTTGTGTAAGCATGAAGTGTTCCGTCAGGAGCAACTGACTGCGATCCTACTATTACATTTCTATCTGCCGTTGTTCTTAGGTACGAAGTTACATCCGTCCACAGCTCACTATGAGAGTGACCAGTTGCCGCCAATCCTGCCTCTGCCGCTGTCTGGTTTATCCAGTCCGTGCTTCCACTGTCATACGCCAATACCTCATTATCTGCTACAGATGTGATCTCTACGTCAGTATGAGTGGAAGAACCTAGAGCATGTGAAGGAGTCCCACTAATTGTAACTGTGACTTTTCCTGGTCCATCAGATGCTACATTTTCAACTCCAGAACCCTCAAAATTAAGTATTGTTACGCCAGAATCTACAAAGGCATCATCGTGTTGAAGGACTATTCCACTGGCCGCAATTCCAGATGCTTCGAGAGTATTAATTCTATATCGTATCCTGTTAAGGTTCGTAACAAGAGATGTTCCACTTGCAGGAATCTCTAATATTTCTGCTTCGGTTGTGTCGAATGCTACCTTACTCTGAATTAACTGTCCAAAAATATCACCAATAGGAATACCACTTCCCCCGTCCTCTCCGGGACCTCCTCCTAGATTAAGAGGAGATGACCACCAATTTTGTCTTAGAGAAAGATCAAGAATGGTTTGTATTAGTTGCTGTTGGTAATCTTGTACAATGGTTGGTGCCACTTATATAATCCTCACCGATTCTAAATCAGTTATGGCCGCTGTTGATGACAGAGATAAAGACCAATTAGTTGGAAATCTTGTTCCCAATATTGCTCCAGTTATCGGAACAACAATTATTTTTTCTAGTGTATTTCCAGCCCATCCGATTAAAAATCTAGGGCTGTCTGGAAAGTCAGGGCTCGCTACATCTGCTGGTGATCTATCAGGATATCCACTCTGAGTTACCCACGCATCAGGAAATTCAGCATAAACACTAGTAAACATCTCTGTTGGTCCACCCAAATCTCCAGACGCTAGAGGAAGGTCTGCTTGTCCCAAGGCATTTAGAGCTACGGATGCTACAGATGATCCAAATTCATTAAGGTAATGGCTCATTACCCAAGAGGTTGCGGGGCTTGCTTGATCTGGAGTTACTATTAGTTGATTTCTTTCTATTCCAGACCCCTGCACCATTCTATATATATCTGGAAGGAGAGCGTATGCATAATTATTATCTGCAAATACCCTTTGCCCTCTTTTACCTATAATAACAGTTTCTTGAAAGATTGTAAATTTGCTATTAAAAGAATCCCCTGTTTGCCATATTGCTGTTGTCATTAGTCAAGAAAAGTCTTCCAAGCAAAGTCTTGTGCCCGCACTGCACTAACGTTTGTAGTCCAGTATTCATCACTATCTAACATATTACTGTGCTGTTCAACAAATTTGAAATTAGCAGGTAAAAACCAGTTAGATGTTGATGGACTTCCTTGATTATGTTCTACTAGGCCTGTTCCGAACTGTGTGGCATTAGAAACTCTTGATCCTCCTTCATACATAGTTTTAGAAAAACCATCAAGAGATATGGCCCTTCCTGTTCCAGTTGCATAAGGAATTCCAAAGGGAGTAAACTGTTGTGAGCCAGGTCCTTGAGTTAAAAAAATGTTACCTCCTTCCAAATAGACCTGATAATGTTCATAAGTTTCGGGAGACTCACTAACCCTTAGTCGATAACTGTAAAACCAAAAAGGAGTATTATCCCTAGCACAGTAAATTCCTCCATCTACAAATGTTGCCCATTGAATGGATGGTCCCATAACATAATTTTCAAATACGTTATGTTTTTCTGTTATTGTTTGTGTAGTCATATTATACTCTTGAACTGACATTCTTACGTCAATATCTGTAAACTCAGGTACTTCGTTTAGATGATTTTCAGTAGTAAATAAAGCATTATAACCATAATTTGTACCAGTTAGATTTGTGGAATGTGCGGCACTATCTGGGAAGTTCATGCTAAATATACTCTGATCTGATGTTATTCCCAATTGCACAGTAGTACTTTTGGTGGTGTGATTATGAGTATCTGTTAAATAATTATCATTAAAGAAAAAACCACGAAAGGTAGCCAGCCCTTCGCCCACTTCTGCATGATGACTAGAGGCAGTAATTACAAAATTAAAATTCTCTTTAGTAGAGGCATAATCAAACATAACAGTCCCTGCATAATCATTTTGATCATTTCCAGTGGGTCCAGTAAAATCTCCAGTATACCAAAGCACCTCGTCAACAAGAAGTTCCCAAGTATCTCCTCCATCATCTGTTCTTAGAACAGATACATACCATGCTCTTTCTGTGCTTGGTCCATGAACACTTTTTATTACCCAATAGGCAACGTCTCTATCTTCTGTAATAGAATGTATCTTTGATTCTGCTATAATGTCCCCAGCCGTGTGTAAATGGCTGGTAGAGCTGGGAGTAGGCCATCCATCCCCATCGTAAGTTCCTGCCCATGCTTTATTGCTCGCAACAACAGTCCTTGCGGAAAAATATATTAGATCAGGTAGAAATTTTTCTTCAAATATTTCTGATGTGGATGTTACCAAAACAAAAATATTATTATCTATGCCACCAAATAAATCATGTCCATAAACATCATATTCTATTCCTGAGGGTGCAAATGGATGTTCTTGAAAGCCCCCACTATTAGCTGGAACATAAAGTTGTGTGGAACCCCACGAATTTCCAAAGTCCAATGTGGTATATACCCAAGACCTGGCTTTGTTTCCAGACGTAGATGTACCATTAGCCATGAAATGAAATACATTTCTATTTGTGGGTTCATCTACAATTCTAATAAGCTCCAAATTGGTGGCGGCTACTCCTGATGGCTGATCGTTAGAATCATTTATCGGATCAGGTAATGTACTTGGATCATCTACAAAGGTCCAACTAAAAGACGTGCTAGGCCGTTTGAATATTCCTGCCGCTGTGAGTACCATTTGTTGTCCATAACTGTTGACACCAATATTCTCACCCATTAAGCCCGAACCAGTTAGTCCAGCGTTAGACGGAATAAAACTATTTCCTGCATTCCATGATACAGCTACTCCATCTTCTGTGGTAGTAGCATATACTGGAGGAGTAGGAAATTGTACAGAAATTCTAGAACACTTCTCTCCAATTCCTATGATGGTCTGTGCTCCATCCCCTTTAAAAGTTGACTCTATAGATGTAATTTTTCTATCTCCCGCATAAACTATATGTGGGGAATGATCTACATTTATATGAGCTACCTGTCCTACCTCTAGATCAGGGACGAACTTTGGCAAAGAATAGAGATGAATATCATCAATACTGTTTACCGTATTTAGAATCCTGTCTGCTACAATGTCCAAAAATGTTTGTTTTTGCAAACCTGGACTACTGACTACAACTGTTTTATCAACCAATAATTCAGGTATTTCTGTTCGTGCTTCTGCATATAATTGTTCTGGAGGGCCAGTGGGGTCAAAATCAAATCTAAAGCCTCCATATACTTTGACCACATTTCTTGTTTTGTCCGTCCCCAATAATCTTTTTCCTTCTATAATATCATCAATGGTAATTACTGGTTCCGAACTCCCTAGTCTAAAGGCTACTAGTTTATTTAAACTAGAGTCATATCGTATAAAGTAGGCCGCAAGCCTTTCCATTGTCAGTATTCCATCACCTGCCGTCTGCAGTCCCATCTGGGTATCAGGAGCCACTACTACATTAGCAGAACTAGCTTGGAAGTCTATAGACAACCCTACTTGGTCTGCATAAAATTGAATCCAGAAATCTACTGATTCCCCCTTAGATAGTATTTGAGTAGGTATAAAGTAATCAAATAAAAGTACTGATCTGTCCTGTCCTTGAATAACAAAGTTACCTTCGAAGTCTTGATCTATGGTGATGGAGTAACCTCTCAACACCAAATTCAAATCTCCCTCATACCATTCAGAGATATCGAAAGAATCATAGGGACTCAAGGACACTGGAAAATCATGAGAAAGAGTCATTGTAAATGATTGCCCTATCTCACAAAGAGTCGAATATCTACTGTAGTCTACTATAAAGTCTGTTCTATCTGTTCCTTCTATTGTGACCCTTACAAAATCTCCTGCAACTATAGCCATTCCTACCTCGTTAATGTTACATTACAAAGATATCCAGAACCATCAATTCTATGTTCTACTTGGTAAATAAACCAATCTCCTGTTACATTCATTGAAATATCACTCTCCACTACTGTCACAGTAGCCCACTTCCTAGGTTCTATATCAGGGTCCCCTTCTACAGTCATAGTTAAACTTTCTGTTAGCCTGTTAAGTAGGGTGAGGTTGACATCTGCAACATTTTGTGCAAAACTGTTAGTATCAAACAGTTGACTTGCAAGTACTGCTGTCTTGAAAAATCCGCTTGGAAGATGGGAACTAGATGTCGAAGCTGTTGCTGAGACACCATCTCTTCCATACACCACCACTCTATTTCTTAACTTTTCTGTAGATCGGTGATAATTTATATTGAATATGTTAGCTGTAGTAAGATTCCACACAAAGTCAATACTCTCTCCACCTTCAGCATAGGGTTTTATTTCTGATAAATGTACTGTTCCACTTCTATCTGCGTGTAGGTGCCATGCCAAAGCATCAATAATGGTTTTAGCGGCTTGCCACGCAGTAGTTAAATTGAAACTTACTTCTCCCTTAGTTCCCCAAGTTACGCTAAGGGATGTGTCATCTGAAAAGCTTGTAATTTGAGCTTGATTTAATATATCCTCTACCAAATCCGCTGTATCTATGTTACTTCTAGTAAAGGGACTTGCTGGATCAGATGTAGCCATAAAAAAATCAGATGCTTTTGATAACTCATCTTCACAAATTACTCTATTCTTAGCAGACACTAATTCCGTCTCTATATTTCTAACGAAGCCCTGAAAAATTTTCGATGTGTCTCCTTCGAAACCTATATTGAATCCTATACTATCTCCTAAACTTAAACTAGTATCAAAACATTCAATAATAGTCTGAGACATAGCAGAATTGAATGCCTCGACGACAGTAATGGATGTCACTCCAGTAACACTAGGAATAGTATGAGCTATAATTTTAGGTGCCGCTGGCATTAGGGCCTCAGATGAGCAACTACTTTGTATACAGGAGAATCTGCTGTAAGTAAAGGATCAATAGATTGACATGATACATTCAATCGAGTAATATCTAACTGTTGAAGTAAGACGGTAATTCCGCCCGGTATTAAATCAGTTATGAGAGTTACATTAGTTCTGATTCCACCCTTAATGGTATTTAAATGAGACGTTCCTACTACATGTCCTTCTATAGTAATTTCGTCATCAGGTTCAAATAGAAAATGGTAGATAGAGGCTGTAGATGCTATAGGATTATGTTCCGCTATTGAAGGATTGAGTCCTTCTGTGTAAGAATCTACGTATACATCTCCACCATTAAGGCTCCAAATAGATGACATTATTTACTCCTGAATGTATCCTAGTGCACCGGCTCGTCGTGTTGCACTTCCTAAATCTTGGAATGAACGTTCTTGAACTGCTTGCTGTATAAGTCTTCCGTCTATATGAATACTTACTGGATTAGTAATTCTTGTATTTATAGTTACAGGTATGGATTGCGGTAGAGTAGTTTCTAATATTTCTCTTATAGTAGGACCAAAATTTTCTAGGCCAAGAGTTCCAGTTATGCTTCTAGGGTCTCTCTGCTGATTAAATTCCTCCGCCCCCTGAAATCTTCCTATTGATGAAGGAGCAAGTGTATTTATAAGATTTTCTAAAAATGGCCCAAGTCCTGTATCCTGCATCCATCTTTCAAATCCTGAAGGTTCAGAAGGAAACAAAACGCTCTCTTCTCCCACACCAAATCGAGAATCTATAGGAGTTCCTAAGCCCACACCACGACGCGGGTCGATTCTTGTCAATTCTTCCACCGCCTCTAGTGGAGTTCCTGGAGATAGTGGTTCGTCTCTCGCACGTAACTCCTCTATTAGCATAGCGTCTCTTCCCTCTTGGAGGTTTATCAGAGTTAAGAGATTGTCCCCTAGAACATTGGTTTGTAAGTCTATTGCAGATTCTACATTTTCAACTGCTGGAATGATATTTGGAAAATCTGCATCTCTAGCTATAGGTTGGTCAGAGAAGAACAGATTCCCTGTAAACGGGATAAGAGCCGTCACTCCTTCTGGAATATTAAAGATTCCTTCGAGCTGATCCTCATTTAGTTCTTTTATATCCCGTAGAATAAGCTGTATTACTAGAGCATCAGCATGTGCTAAAGTCGCTACATTGTCCTTAAAGATAAAGCCTAAATCTTCCTCATCTAGAGGACGTAGGGTACTTACTAAACTGTCATAAAAGCCTTTATTTGCGGCAAACGCTTCATTAAATTGAGATGATGTAATGTCAGGCAGTTGAACAGAAAGACCTCCACCTACATCTAAAAGTCCTTCCTGCTTAAAAATATCTCTAGCTACCGAAGGATCAATATCTTCGAAGAGCTCAGTGAATTTATTAAACTCTTCCCCAATCTGTAAGAATAGGTCGCCCCATCCCTCTTTAATCTTTTCTGCTTCTATAGGATCGAGGGTTGCCGCGTTCACTAAGTTTTGTTGGGCTATTCTAGTCTTGCGTATAGCTTCTTGTATTTGTTCATCAGTAACATCAGCACCAATAACTAATCTGTCCGGCTCCTCGAAGGCTCTAAATGTCCGACCCTGTGATAATAGCTCAACATCCTCTGCTAATTGGTTTTGTAATCTGTTTGCTTCAGCTAATCTCAAAGACCTCTCTCTAAGAATAAATATATCTTCGCCCTGAACCTCATTCCACTCTTCTACTGCCGATGTCAACCTTCCATATGCATTGGCTGTATCAATTAGAGTATCTCTTTCTTCTTCCTCTAAATCTAATATAAGAGCAATTATATCTGCTTCTGCTAATCTTCCTGACAGACTCTCTCCTAAAGCTGTTACTACAAGATTGATCTCATTTTCAATTGTTCCTCTGAGGTCCTGAAATTCTCGTAACTGCCTAACTCCTAATTGTCCTCTACCAACTAGTTGTCTTCGTTCTGCTAATTCTGTAGAAAATGATCCAGATATCTGAGGTTTAATACCTGAAAGATTCTTTGCTAGAAGGTCTATAAAAACACTTCCAAAATCAGGAGCTTCTGTTACCAAAGCTTCTTCCAAGGCTTTGAGAATTTCTTTGGCTCTTTTTCGTAATTCCGGATTATCTTCTCCAGCTTCTATTGCTGTTGCAAAAATACTTTTACCAAACCCTGATACACCTGTTCTATTAAAATCGAAGTCGAGCTCCTCCCCTGAAATTGCTAAAAGTATCTGCCTCTCTACTAAATCCCTAACCTGATTTCTCGTCAATGAATCGGGGTCTTTAACTCCTGCCAAGTTTGCTACAATTTCTCTATTTCTAGGTTGTGTAATATCAGTGCCTAGTACAGTACTAGTATAAAGAATTCCAAAAGTCTGTTCTAAAACAGCTTTTACTTCTTCTGCAAGACCTGCCGCATCTTCAGCATCAAGTTCAACGGATACTCCTAATGTGCCTTCCTCTGCTCTTCTTAAAGTTAGTCTAAGAGAGTCTATATCAACTTCTACTTCCTGTAGAAATGCTTGAGCCATGGACGCTCCTACAACTGCTCCTATAGGACCTCCAATCAGGATTCCTATAATACTAGCTCCTATAGTTGCACCAGCTTTTGCTAAATTTTGATCGTCACCAAAAATATCATCTATGGCAAACAATGCCCCCAAACCGGCTCCTCCAGCAATTTGTCCTCCAGTTCCACTAACTATATCTCTAAAAGTAGTTCCTCTTCCTAATCCTCGATCTGCTAAAAATCCGCTAACACCTGTTAAAGGTTGTGGTTTTCCCGTAAAACTTGAGGGAACTGCAACTCCTCCAGAAGTTATTCCTCCAATGACTGCCTGTCCTTGTTGTCCTCCTATAATAGCTCTATTTAGAAAAGGATTAAAGAAAGATTGAATTTTCTGACTGTTGCGAAAAAGAGCGAAAGCTCCAGTAAAAGTTAGAAGTGCGGGAGTGGCCGAGCCTAGTAATTTTACAATGTTTGATAGAGTATCTGCAAGTGCTGTTAATCCTTCGACTCCCAATTTAATCAAATCAAGAAATCCACCATCTGTTCCAACTGTTCTAGAAAGTTCAGCAAAAGAGTTAGACAGATTTTTAAGAGCCGATTGCAGAGTATTCATCTTGATTGCCAATGCGTCTGCGGCATCTCCGTTGGCATCAGCACTAACAGCGGCCAGTTCTTGCACCCTACCGTAATTCTTTAATAGAGCGTTTACCTGTGCTCCACGTCGAGCACCACCACCAACAACTTCTGCTATCTTCGCTAAATCTGTATCTCCAAGCAAGCCTGCGTCTCTCCGTCCGACGATATCTTCAAAAATATCATTGAACGATCTCAGAGCCCCGTCGACATCCTTCACAGAGATACCAAATTTTCTAAGCTGACCTTCTGCTTTATCAGTTTGAATTCCTGAAATAAAGGCTCTGACAGCATTTCCTGATTCTGTAGCTGATAGAGTAGTCACTTCTCCAACAGCGGCAATAAATCCATTTAGTTGATCAACACTTAGTCCTACATTTTCTGCCGCCGTAGAAGTAATGGCAAAGGATTCAGCCAAAGTAGCAATGCTTACATTTGCTACCTTACTAACCGCTACCCACTTATCAAGAAGGGTTACTCCTTCATCTAGGGGAGTGTTGGTCTGCCGTAGAGCTCCTACAAGAGTATCCAGAGCTAGAGCTTGTTCTATTCCTGCAAGTTTAGCTAGTAGCATGGAATCTCTTAGAAGACCAGTTGCTACAGCGGCTCGCTCTGTTGGATCAGCTATGTTACCGGTAGCTCTAAAAGCTAAAACATAGCCATCAATTACTCCATTAACGTCTACACCCAACTGTCTTGCTACTATAGTTGCATCTTCCCAAACCAAATTCAGGGATTCTGCACTTGATCCTAATGCTATCTGAGCATCTGCTAATTTATTCTCAATTTCTGTAGTCTGACGCATAAGATCGCCTAATGCTCTAACAGGAGCATATACTACTGCGGCGGCGATCCCCCATTTTAGGATTTCTCCAACATCTCTAACAATAGCAGACCCAAAAGTTCTAAACTGTTTCTGAGTACTTTGTAATACTCCTCCCCACTTGTTTGTAACAATTGTAGCGTTGTTTACTGCTCCTGGTACCCCATCTACTGCGGCAGTCCAACGTACAATACCTCTAGCTTGATCTATGTGAACGCCTGTTAATTTGTCTAAGGATGTGCCATATTTTTTCAAAGCTGTTTGTACAGATTCTAGTGATCTGGCTCCACCCGGAATGTTTCCTAGTACTCCCGGCTCCCCTAGTATCTTTTGGAAATCAGGAACTTCCCTACCACCAATCTCCTTTGTCTGAAATCCTCCTGCGGCTCCCAAACCTGTAATATTATTTAATCTTCCAAGTCCTGTTACTCCTCCTCCTCCTTGGCCTACGCGACCAAAGGCGGCTACTTCTCTAGCCACCCTATTTAAATCTCTAAGTTGTTGTGCAGTTAGTCTAGCACTGATTCCTATATCAGTGATACCAGTTACGAACTCTCTAATTTTCTGGATACGTTGAGGATTCCCCAAACGTATCTGCTCCATACGATTAGTTAACTCAAGAATGCTCTGAGAAGAGACATTACTGGCCGTACTGATTTGAATTAAAAGAGTTTTGAGTCTCTCTAAATCGTTAAGAAATGCTTGATCTCGAATTGGCATTATTCAATAATTTCCTCTGGTATGATAAAACTTATCTCATCGTCCGGTTTTTCTTTATTATCATAGACTTTATCTATCCAATCTTCTATGTCGTCTTCTGTTCCCCACCACACTATAATGTCTGGAGGGCGTTTGTCCTTGGGCATTTCAGCAAAGCCGTCTACCTGCCTACGTTTCTTTATCACGTATCCCATTGTCCATGGAAGGTCTATAGTTTTCTCAAAGCCGGGAAAAATACTTTTCCAGTCCCCTCCAGAAACAGACCATGCAGATGCTATTGCGTTGCTTCTTGCAATTTTTTTACTTCAGTGACACCCAACTCCAAATCGTTATAGGCTGTTTTTAGTTGGTCCTTTACTTCTGGAGCACTATCATCATATTTGGCAAAAGTTTCAAAAGCCTTTTTCTTGTAATCTTCATCACTATAGGTAGCTAAGAAAACTGTGCGATCCAAAAATTTTCTCTCCATTTCCTGTCGGCATACGTATTCAGTGAGCATGTCCGTATACTCTTCTCTAAGCTCCACTACTTTTAACTTCCGAAGTCTTTTTTCTTCAGCCTTAGCTAAAATTTCTAGCTCCACTTCTACCATATCTCCATAAGTGTCAGGAAAATCATCCACTGCTTTTTGATATTCTTCTTGCTCTTCAAGACTTGCATCGCTAGCAGGCTCCTGTGGAAATTTTACTATTACATTTTTTCTAGCGGCTTGTGCTAACTCTCCTAGCCTGAGTAGTTTAACTCCTGCAATAATATTATCTTTACCTTTACTAGGTATCTCAGAAATAAATGCTATATGCTCATCACTTTTTGTATCCCGAAGTTTTTTTCTAAGTTCTGCACTCTCTCTAAGACTAAATACTCTTGCCTGATTGATGTCTTTGTCACCAAGGAGTCTAATATACACCTTAGCAAGCTCTTCCCCTTTCCTATCTGTTATTGATACCTCAGTATTCCAACGAAACAGTTGACTAATATCCACGTCACCTTTCTCAATATCCATCGTTCCTCTCCTATAAATAGATAAGGGGCCACGTCCAAAGCAATCTGGCGTGACCCCATACGTACATCCTTTTCGGTCTAATTATTTAGTTATTACTTACGGTCTTGCACCTTCGTAGATTCGAACTTCACCGTCTTCAGACCTAAAATCAAAGGTCTGTTGTGCATTGTCATTTACGTTAGAAATAAATCCTTCGCTCGTAACAGAGATAGACGGCAGGTACACAGTCTTAAGTATTGCAAATGGATCATCACAATCAGCAGGATTCTGCAACTTGATTTCTAGTGCTACACCAGAAACTGTACACTGGCCCACTAAGAATTCAGTATCGACGGCAGGATCATACCCCGTCAAAGTTGCTAGAAGATCAGTATCCGTATCAAGGATAGTGAGTGTTCCTGTGACTTCAAGATTTTGGTTGACGTAACCGACAATATCTCGATTACCCATTTCTTGAACTGCCTGAGGATTGAAGTTACCATTTATGCTTACAGATTGAACTCGCTCTTGATCTGATGCAGAGATATTAACCACAACATCCTTACCGCGAATAGCGGCGGGAGTAGTGTCATCACTTATATCAGCCCACGCATCACCCACATTCTGTGATTGATAAACAACCATCAGTTGAGCTGTACGAGTATCAAAAGTTGTCAGGGTTGTGCCTGCAACAGTATACTCGCCAGTGACGGGTCCGGCGGCTACCTCTTCAAGGTAAATACCGTCAAGAATAGCCGTTACGACCTCGTTTCCATTCTTCAACGTTTCTGGAGTTTCAGAAAGTGTGAATGAAGTAGTACCAGTCGTAAATTTCTCTACGAGAACATCGTTAGAGAACCAACGTTTTTGCGATCCAACGGCTGTGTATTCCTCAGATGAATCACCATCGACTGAATAGTTGAAAGTGAAGCTCTGAACAGTACAACGACGAAGATGGCTAGCCTTAACATATTGTGCTACAGTAGCATCTCGGACGCGTAAAACTGCATCTACAGACAAGTCCAAAGCAGTAGCCAAGTTAACACCGGATGCAGGGAAAGCCGCACTGTCAGTGCCCGTAAGGGCAGAGATAGCGTCTATGCCGACATCCATGACTTGAAAGGTAAACGTCACATTAGGAACATCTTTAGAAGTTCCAGCGTGCTGTGGATTACCTAACTCATCAATTGTATTAGTAGCTTGGTCTGCGGTAGCGTTTACACGCTGAACCCTTGACGCAAAGTAATTATCACGCAGTCCAACAAGTTCTACTTTAACATGCTTGGACGGAATTGATACTCGTTTCGCCATCAGCAATTCCTCCTATTAGAATTGATTAAAAGTAGTCGCGAAGTTGATTGCCATTCGCCAATATAACTTCTCCTGTATCTCAGGAAAAATAACGACTACGCTTGAACTAAGATCACGAACATCTAGTGTTCCGATTTGAGTTGGCGATGGAACATCTGGAGGGAAACCTTCATCATAGTCTCTCACAGCTATTCCATTTTCTAAACTATCTAAGATGAGATATGTAAACTCATCTCTTTGAGCTTTATTGAGAGCGAGCACATCAATCAACCATAAGCGATCTCTTAATCCGCGTCTATCTCCAAGCTCAAAAGGTGGCGAGCCTATGTCGAGTGCCTCTACAGAAATTGTCGGCAACTCCATCTCCGCATCAGGAAAACCATCAGATACATTTACAAAGGAGAACGCTGAAAACTTGTCTACTAAAAAATAATAGATGCTAAGGTCCTCTTTTCTATGTAGATGCATTATTCTATACTCCTAATGCTGATCTCTCCAGTGGGAGATACGCCTACTCTAAATCGCCTTCCCTCAAAAACCACTTCATCTATAAACTGCCCAGGTTCGTATGATTGTGGGTTTCGTAAGAAGGATGAGATTTCATTTGATATTGCATCACTAAATTCTCTTGCAACAGCTTCTATATTAGCTCTAAAGAGACTGTTAATCCTTTCCTGTGACTTAAATATAAATCCGGTTGGTTTTCCGGGTGGGTAGCCCCCTCCCCCCTTGTCTAGCCATATCCAATAAGGTGCTTGTGATCCCCAACTAGTTAGTCGTGCCTCTATAGTTGTGTTATACTTCATTGTAGCATAACCAACATAATCAAAGGCTGTTTTATTTCTTCCTCTGATATTTTTCTTAAATCTTCTAGGAATTAGCAAGCCTTCTCTAGCCGGTCTATAAATTCTTTGTGTCCAAAATTCAAGAGCTTTTTCAGGAGATAACCTACCTCCAATTCCTAACTCTCTTCTAGCTCCCTCTATTCCAGCCAACAGTTGTGAGAGCCCTCCAGCAAATTTCATAACGTTTCTTTCTAATTTTAATCCATCTCTAGTAAAAGTAATCATCGCTGGATTGCTAAATACATCTAAGAGTCTTTCTCTTAGAGGTCTCCAGTTAAATTCTTTATTATCAACTATAGCATTCTCTAAATTTGCTAGTAATATTGCTCGTGCTGGTTCAAAGGTTCTTTCGGCGGCCATATTAGCTATTAAATCTGCACTTCCATCAAAATCACCTAATTTTCTAGCTAGTTTGGCAGAACTTCTAGCAACGAATGCAAGTTCCTGCTCGATTGTCATTTAAAAAATGCCTTCGATATCTCCAAATAGAGTTACAAAAATTGATCTTGTATAATCGTTTTGAGTATCAAGAAAAATCTTCCTAACTTTTATAAACTGCTCTGTGTCGCTACCTAATACTTCTTCCATTTCGTCAAGTGCATTTGCAATATAACGCTTATTCTTTTTATTTATCATCGTGATGATGTCGAACATATTAAGTCCGTCAATCGTCACCTGACCTCCATACGTGTTAGTCATTTAGTCCTCCTGTTCTAATGTTACCAGCATCCTATTTATTGCTGGAACTCCTCTATAGTCCACTGATTTTTTAACCAGTATCTTATTATCTACATGAAACCTACCTGCGTTAGCCACAGCATCATTGTTAGCTATTGTAAATTTTATTTGTACTAAACAATCTCCGTCAAGTATTGTTCCACCTGTTTCCCAAAGTGATCTATCTGCATCTCCCCAAGTAATATGAGCTTTAGTCACATGTCCTGAAAGAGTGTTTATCCAGTAAAAACCACTGCAAGTGATACAAAACTGGTTTGTAGATAGCTGAGTAACAGGATCAAGAATTCCACAACCAGATGCCGTACAGGGTACTCCTTGAACTTCAACATCAATTGTAATGTCTCTACCTATAACATTTCTTATATCATCAATAATAGTGACTGTATCGGTAGGCCATTGAATGTTAGGTGACATTATTCCTCTAGAACTTCTTGAAATACATCGTCCATTTTATCAGCTACGGCTTTCCATGTATACTGAGACTGTTGTGTAATTTGAAATGCTTTTTCCTGCATTTCTTTTAGATAGCTTGGATCATCATAAAGACGTTGCAAGGAATCTGCAAGATCATCTGGATCAATGTATCCACCATCCGTCAAGACTCTATCCGTGGTCAACCAAAACTTGGGTTCCAAATATTCTACTGCATCTCCCCAAATTTCAGGGCCTGTTGAATGTTTGGGTATAATTTGAGCGGCTCCTGTAGCGGCGTGCTCAAAACTTACCAGTCCCCATCCTTCACCTATCGAAGTATTGATTCCTACATCGGAAGCATTATATATAAGATTTAATCTGTCATCTGATACTGATGGCATAGTATTGATATTAGCGGAGATTATCATTCTATGATCCATCTCAAAACGTTCTGATAGAGCTAGAACATTCCATCCAAGGTCTTCTACTCCCATGTGAAGATAGAGTTTGACATTATCAGGCTTATCTTTTGCAAATTTAGCAAAACCCTTCATAGTTAAATCAATTCTCTTTCTGGGTTGATTTCTATTTGCATTCAAGACTATGAATGAATTTAGAAAGTCCTCTTCGTTTGGAAATACTTGCCGTTTAGCACTCAATCTTCCGGGGAGAATAACATCTCCTACTCTATTAACACTATCTGGTAGTGGATAAAACACTGAAGTATCTACCCCATGAGGTACAACAGATATCTTTGGAAATTCTAGTTCTTCTTCTAGCTTCCCGGCATCAATTCTACTTTGCCAAGATTTTAAGGATTCCTCAATAGTACTCTTTCCAAATTCTGTGTAAACTACAAATCTGGAGATATCCTTAATCTTTCTGGGCCACTGATATTCTATTGGTGCGGCATCAACAGGAGAGTACATTATAACCTTACCTCCCTGTTCCATGTACGTTGTTAAATGATCTATATATATAGAATGTACCCAGATGTCGTTCAAAATAAAAATAATTCTAGGTTGAATTACATTTATCATGGACGGGATTCGCTGAAAGCCATATACATCGCCGGAATTGCTTGATTGCATAGCGGGGTAAATCTTGGCCTTATAATCATGCGGATCGCCCCTGTAATTCACGCCTAGAATATGGACATCATAACGATCTAGTAAATTTTCAAAAATTCCATGTGTAACTCTAGCAAATCCTGTGGTGGCTACTGCATCTGCCATAACCAATACAGGAACCTTAGTTCTGTTTACTTCCCTCGCCATTTTGTACCTTCCTTGTAGTGATAGAGCCGCCCTGCTCACCGCAATTATGAGATGATATTAGAACAGGGCGGCAACCTTCGAAGATGGACAAGAATGTGCATTCCGCGTTTGCCCGAAGCCCTCTTTTAGCACATCCTTGTTTTGTTTAAGTTTCATATGGGTTTCCTTTATATCCCGGAAGATGTCCTTTCACAGGAGCGGCAAGTCGTTTACCTCTCCAAGGAAGCATCGTATCGAGTATTTCTATGTCTCTTTGTATAGAGCGGTCCTTTGCTCTACTTCCTTCAAGGTTGGAATAAGAAATTTCAGCGTCTCTCCAAGCTCCTAAACTATACGAAAGATTCTCTAGCGAGCCTTCTTTCATAATTATAGATGCTTGAAGAATTATAGGCCAAACATCCCCTCTCTCCACTACGGGAGGTTCAGGGAATAAAAAACTTAGTGCAGATGTATTTCTATAAATATCATCATTATCATTCAGAAGATACTTATAATTCCAACGAGGCATCAACAATTCAACAGCTGATATAAGAGCAACTCTCAGCCATTCATCTTCGTGTGCGTAATTATCCTCGTCCAAGTCTCCTAAATGCAGTCTTAATTTCTCTACATATTCATGCAGATTACTAAGTGTCGCCATTATTCAACCTCGGATTCATCTCCCAACTCAAGTTCTGATGCTCTCGCCCGAATAGCTTCTAGAATCTTCTCAGATTTTTCCATCTCCTCAGCCATCCGTTCAAATCTATAAACGGGGGCGGAAGCAGTGAATTTGTTTAGCTTATTCTTCAAAGCAAGGAAAGGTTTATTCAAAATCTCCCTTATCTCATCATCAGAAATCGTGTTTGGCGATGTGACTTCTTCTTTGCGTGAAACTTCTTCTACTTGTGAGAGAGGCTTGAGGATACCTGCCGCAAGATGCTCTCTGTTCATTTGTTTGAAAAATGAATTGTCCTTAGTGGACCATACTTGAACCACCGATTTTGGGTTATTAGCATCGGGGGCTCCTTGCAACGTGACCGGTACGGGCTTGCCACTGTACGGGTCTAACACCGTGAGGTGTACCTTACCTACAATTGTTTTAACATATGTTACGAGAGGCTTATCTTCTGCCATTGCTGAGAAAACTTCTCGTTCGTAAGAATCAACTACTGATTGTGAATCCATCATAAAACTCCTTTGTTAATATTGGGAGGGGAGAACTCGTGATTACCCCCCTCCCATTGTTAGATAAAATTAAGCTGTAATTTCCAAAACGTAGACGCCCTGTGCATTATCTATAATCATACCAAACTGCTGGTAGTATTCCAGGTACCACTGAGGCGGGGTGGGTTCCATATCAACCCACTGTTTCTGGAGAACATCACCATAAGTGATGAAAGTTCCAGCGTCCTCACCAACAAAGAGAACCTTGTCGGTCGGAACCTGAGTATTATAGTCCTCAGGGTTGTCCCAAGTTTGCTGAACAGCAATAAATGGAACGCCGTAGTAACGGCCTAGCCACCCACTTTCGAAAATTCGCATGAGTAGCTCATCAGGGGCATGGAAGGCGGGGGTAGACGCAAAGTCACCCCAGAAAGCTGAGAATAGAGTCGTTGGGGTCATAACCTCACGTGCTCCAATCACAACCTTCGCACCAGCAGTCGTCTGGTTCAGACGATCAATGGCCGCACGAACTGCGGCTTCTGCGGTTGCTCCACCAGCATACCAATCTGCGTTAGAAATTGTTGCATAGTTATCAGGGGTATTGGACGCATTCCAGATAGTCGAGAGTGCGGTATACACCTTGGTAATATGGAAGTCACTAAGCTTGGCGCTCATTTCAGCGGTAATTGATTCAACTGTTCCAATCTCGCCACGTTCTAGCTCCCATTCATTATAGGTAACTTTCACATCTGCTCCGTCAAGGATAAAGTTAATCCTGTCAGAGATCGTGATTTCGCTAGCGAGATGCACAGCACCGGGGACCAAAGTTCGCACTTCAATGCCCTTACGGAGCTTATGCACTAGCAAGTCACCTGCTTCAAGAGAGCGGGTGTTGAGAATTTGACCTACAATTTCTGTGGTCAAATGGTTCGGTTGCAGAAATTCCACCAAAATCTGAGCAAACGCTTCCCGCTCTTCTGGGTTACGCATAACCTCTGCTAATGCTTCCTTATAGTCTTTATCGCTCATGATTTTAAATATCCTCCATAAATCCTTACGGATTTAAAGTTCTAATCTCAAGGTCGCCATTCGAACTATCGTATCGCTCTGTAAAACCTACGACTTCAGATGATCCAAGCATTGGCTTACCAGCTTCTGCTAGTCCATCATCACTAATATTAGCAACTGTGACTTGCGTGCCAGGTACTTCCAAGGCTACATCATAGATGTATTGGCCTGACGGGAACGTGAAAACGCCCTGTCCAAAAGCTAGGCATAGAGTTCCAGATGGAATTGTTACACCATGCTTCTGACCCGGCCAAGTCAAGTGAACCGTAGTACTAGTTAAAGGTAGGTTAGATGGCTGATCAAAGCCGCCCCTACGGAGCGAGAATTCGACCTCAGGAGATGGGATATACATGGGAAGTGTTTGATCGGGCACACGCCACGTTGCGGGATAACGAGCAAGTGCGGCTTCTGCCGCAGTTTCTGGGAGACGTACTCCCGGCAAATCTGCTCGACTACCAAAGTTATGGGTACCCGCAATATTCGCGGCGATAGCAACGAAGCGGCCTTCTGGAATATCCATTACAGCCACGACTCCCCTGATATCGCTAATTTTATTAAGTTCCATTGAAAATTCCTCCTACGGATTTTCTCACTTACGACTTTTCTTTATCTTCACGCATTGCTTTTGCAATTTCTTCAGGAGTCCAATCTTTAGGATCGTCTCCCTCAACATTAGGAGTTTCATCCTTAGAGCCTAAATGCTTACGTGATGCTTTTCCATCCTTCTCCCCTGATTCAGAAGAGAAAGAGCTTAGATCACGAACCAAAAACTCAACATCATTTAGGTCCATTGCAAGCAACTGCTCCCGCTTTTCCTCGTCTTCTAGGTACTCGGCAGGGAGGCTAACTTCTGAGTTGGAAAAGAGTTCTGTGAGTGCTTGTAGCTTCGCCTCTTTTTCTTGCGTAGCTTCTACTCCAGATTTAAATTCTGACAATTCCTCAATAGAGGCAGTCAATTCAACCTTCTCAGATTCTAGAGTATCGAAGCTTTCTTGAAGCATAGCTAAATCATCTGTCAATGATTCATTCACACTACGAGCTAAGGTAAGCTCGATATCAAGTGCTTTCAATTTGTCTTCCATGTTATTATAATCCTCCGTAACAATTTTGTAGTCATCGTTCTGGGCGTTTTGTTTTGAGGCCATAACCACTACTGGTGTTCGACCTTCATATGCAGGAGCTTCAACAAAAGTTGCCGCTTCTAACATAACTCCCTCAAATGTTTCTACTCCATCATTGTCGATATTGGAATCTCTATATAAGATTTCCCAAGACAATTGAGGCTTGTCACCACCGGAAGCTCGTTCCTGCAATACATCAATCTCATCAGGAAACTCTTTCTTCCATAAGCCTGCTATGCCTTCTACGAAATTATCTCTTTCTACTAAATTTGTAATTGAACCAATGGGTACGGAAAACTCATGCCCTTCTCTGATAAAACCCTGGGCCATCTTAATAGGCATATGTACGCCGGTTTTTACAAGGTTAGCAAATTCCTCTTTTGGAATTCTTTGTGCATTCGCATTAGGAGCATCGTCAGTTAAGACGAACTTTATCCACTTAAGAGTAGGATTGCGTGAGATTGCCGCAATTACTTCTTTAGGCAGACCTTGAATATCTTCTGTACTCAATTGTACAATATTAGATACAAAGCTATGCTTTTTCATACGTAATTATTCCTTTATTTGCCTCCACTCGGTTTAGCTTTAGCTTTAGGTTTAGGTTTAGGTTTAGCCTTGGGCTTTGCCGGAGAAGTTGTTTCTCTGGGCTTTTCTGAAAAGGGGACTGGAGCAAATTCATCTACTCCCATTGAAGTTATCATCTCCTTCTCAACAACTCTCTTTTCTATTTCTTCGTGGAAATCAAATCCAAAGGCGGCATCATAGCTCTCTCTTGAGAGATTGCCAGTATTGTATAGCTCAACAAGCCCATTAACGAAAGCAGAAGTAGCCATCATGTTAATAGGTTTGAATTGAACATCAGGACTGCCACCTAATTTGTTATCTACTACTATTGTATCAATAATTCTGCTAACTATGGGGAATATTGATTCCCTGATTCTTTCCATTGTATTCAATGGAGAGATGGTTGCGATGTCTGCATCTGATGTTTGAGTGCGTTCTGTCTCTCCTGTTACCAATATTTTAGGGAATCCTAGTGCAATTGATATGTCTTGGTTGACATTTTTATACTTATTGTCGTCCAATAGAGTAGAAGTATCGGGAAATACCCAACTAATATCTAAGGTATGATTTCCAAAGAGTTGAAAAATACGCTCCATATCCTTAGAAGAGCTGGTTTCTCGCCACTTCATCTTTTGTTTTACAGTTTCAAGCTGATCCTCATTGTCTTCTGTGAGGGGAAAATCTTTATCTCCCAAACGAATTAACATAATTGCTGTAGTTACTCTTGATGCAATAGAGTAATCCATTCTTCGAAGATTTCTTTTATGTTTCAAAGATTCTAGGGCAGGAAACATATATGGTATTGGATAGGCTTCCGATGTTATGGTTCTTGATTGTATAACCAGAGGATTTTCCAAAAGAATTCTTTCATCCCCAGCTTTTACTTTTTCAACAAAATCAGGCATAGCCTCCAATATCTCTAGATATAAGTCTTTATCAGTAGTTCCATCCTCATATTTACCTTCATTCTGAATAAAAAATCTCAATTCTTTGGGGACTTCCACAAAGTAAGACTTCTTCCCACCAATCATGGGATTTTTCACAATGATGCTGGCAGGGTCTCGAATCCACATATCTGTAGGAAGCAACAAGGACTTAAACCTCTTAATCCCCATTTCATGTAACTTTGCTTTATTTACTCTGTCAAAAGTAATCTCTGGAACCACAAGTCCAGAGAGTAGGTACTCTAAAGCCACACTACGTAAATAGATCATCAAATCTACTTGTATGCCTTCTAGAATAGCTTTCACTGAGTCTCTAGCTTCTCCCGGTCGCACAATAAGATCATTAATCGCCAGATCAATAACCTTATTAATAACCGTAGATACAAACGGATCACGCTTATAAAAATATCGACAGCTGGCAACTACATCTTTCCATTCTTTTGCATCAAAGTCCAACTTATCAATGTCTTGAGGCGACCAAGGCAACGAGCCTTTTCTATTGTAATTTTCTAGAATACTGTACTGATGTGCGGCACTAGCTAGTTTTGTTAGCTGTCCTCCTTGGACAACTATTTCTGCTTTTGCTTCTTTTGTATCGTTATCCATTTTTCACCTTCATTATCCAGAACCCCAAGATGAGCCTGCCAAACGCGGAGAGTTCGGTCTATATATAGTCTGATCTCTCAAAGTATAGTGAGCTACCAACATACATAATAACGCCGCTGTATGGTGATCCTCCCCTTTGGCTCCTCCTCTCAGGGTCAACGTCTTGTATACTACATCACCTTTTGGTGTTTTAGTATATGTCATTCTTTCCAATTCTGTGACAAATTCCATATCAGTCGAAGAGTAAACAAGCTTATGAGAGTTTGAATACTCCTGTGCTAATGACACGGAAAATGGTCGCAATTTTGTTTTTATTTCTTCTCCCTCAGAATCTATTCCAAGTACCATATTGGATGCAAATTCTACAGGAATAAGTCTCTTGTCATAATCCTTATGTAAAAATTCCTCCGCCTCCATCAAGTCCTGTACTACGGGCTTTCCTGGTCCACCTGCATCTATTCCTATAATATCGAAACGTCCAAACTTATCGTCTATAAAGTTAATAAGTTGCTTTTGTATTGGATAGCTCACCTTTGTAAGCTGTATTCTAGCGTGCCAATACATGTGTCCTCCTTTGGCATACATCACATGTATTGCGGTTGGCTCCGTGTAACCTAGATCAATACCCATCATTAAATAGTCATAAGAAGTATCTATTGATGGTAGTGCTGTTAGATGTAAATAATAATCTGCTAGATTGTCTATCTCTAGACCATTAAGCTTTATACGGAAAACTGGGTATTGTTTTATAAGCATCAAACTCCTATCAAAAACTGAGAACGTTGGTGTTCCGTGTTCTCCTAGAACGTGATGAATATAATCATCGCTTTCCTCTCCTCCATACCTTACTAAGTTCTTTTCTTCATCGTCTTCAGAATAACGTGGGTTCTGATGTGCTGAAACCCTGTGTGTGCTAAACGTCTCATCTATTTGATCTGTAAAATATAAAACGTTATTCTCTCTAAGTCCTGTAGGAACTCCAGAGGTTATTCGACGATATCCTTTTTGCCAAGTGTTTAATGTAGGTTGTAATTCTATCCACGTTCCCCAAGGATAGAAACCCGCCTCATCCACAATCTCAAATGGTGTATGCATTCCTACTACAGATGCTCCCGATCCCGACGTTCCAGCAATTCTGCAGTCCAAAGACATGTTGTTTAAGAGCTTAATATTGTGATCTGATGAGTTTATTCCTTTGCCTTTTTGTAAGTATTGCATTAGAAGAGTGTTACTTCTGAACATTCTTACTAAGTTATCCCACACTGGATCGAGATGTACCTTGTTAGGTACCGTGTATACAATATAATCTCCCCAGAATACCCGGTTAATCAAAATCCAAATTAAAATATCAGTGAGTGCTACAGTCTTTCCTACTGTTCTTCCACAACATATACTGACATAATAATCGAAGTCACAAATAATTTCATTTTGGTAGAGAACATATTCCCAATTTTCATCCCTACTGTGAGCATCTAAATTGTGTAGAAATTCTCCACAAAGAGAAGGATGTCTTAGTACTTCGTATAGCCATAAATCCTCTTGACTAATTTTTTCTTCGATCACTAGGCTCTCGCAGTAGTTCTATGTTTTTGCATCCAAAAGTCAATTATATCGTACTCGTCTTCTCTAGAGTGAATTCCAAACTCTGGTAGCAGTATTGAATCTCCCAAATAATAAGGTTCTCCGTTAAAGGGCTCATCAAACAGCTCATACCCAAAATCTCCACCCCATTTTCTCATGTAAAAAGTTCTATTCTCATGAAAATAGCTAGGATTTGAACCTCCAGTACCCTGATGTAGTGTTCGACTCCAAAAGTGAAAGTATATGGAATTTAGCACTCGACAGGAATTTGTAACTCCGGCATTGACGGCTCTGCGAACATAATCATTATCCTCATAGTATGCCGGATAAAAATTTACATCTATATAACCTATTTTTTCAAAAACTTCCCTAGTAAACAGAGCTAAATTGTGTACATCACTAAGCCCCGAATCATCTGTCTCTATCTCTGGTTTGATCCATTCAGATTTTTCTATTGCTATCTCCCACGGCCTTTCATCAAATTTAGTAAAATTATAGTTACTGCCTATGTTGAAATACTTTCCGGCCTCTGGATATTCTTTACAAAGAGTCTTCACATCATATTCTCTTGCACACACCCACACGTTATCTGTGGTATCCGCTACATGAATTAGGGAATCTATGGCATATGGGTACGCGATTACGTCGTTACCCATGATTACTAAATTTCTATAATCATTATCTACCCATGCATAATCATAGATGTCATTGACAGAAAAAGGGAAGCCGTAGTTCGCATCATGTGCTGTGTACTGGATGCCCTGAGAGTCTAACCAAGCAGGAGTTTTCTTATCTCCCGGCTTCCCCACCACTAGAAATAAATCAAATGGTGAATTAACAGTTTCCCAAACAGACCTTACGGCCATCTTGGTAAATTCCAAATTGCCATAAGTCACTATCCCAACTAGATTTTCCATTCCATTACCTCTCTTATCTCCTCATATACAGGCTGTGTCTCTGTCTCCCCACTCCAGAAGAAACGTGCATCTCCCTTGGCTCCCTTTAGAAAAGTAACACAATCAGGGTGGCCTGAAAATACTAAGAACTTCTTGGTAGGGTCTGAGATATTATCTCTATGCTGTGCAAAACATGATGGCCCGGAAGCTCTCCCAACAGTCAAATCAACGCTGTTACTCAGATAGGCTATCTCATTTAAATCAAACCCATCATCCGTGTGTATAATTTGACTTGTGAAGAACAAGTTGTGATGATCAGAGGCTGAGACAAATTCTGTAGTTGCTACGAAAATCTCATCGGGGTACCCATCACAAAGAGCCTCTATGATTGGACCGAAGTCAAAATTCTCAGCCTGTCCAGAATGCACATCTCCATTACAGATCAGCATAGTCTTTCGGTTACTGTGCCCCGCAAAAAACTTATTTATTCTTAGTAAGTACCTAGTGTCCATCTTGGTAAAATCTATTCTAGGTACGTACTCTATCAAGGGCCTTCGTAATCGAGTTTGTAATTTCATAGAATGTAAAATATCATTAAACATTTTTAGGTTCATAATATCTGTGCACACTATGCCGGGCAGAACATACCTCCCATCCCTTCCTATCCATGTATTAAAGTACACATCCTCACCGTCCTCCGAGAAGGCCAACCCATTATTGCATTTCTCTGTTATTGGGCCTTGCTCTATGATATCCTCCATGTCCCATAAAATCTGGTGACTCTTGGGATGCAGATACCACACCTTCTCGGCTATACTCTCTGCCGGTAGTTTTATAGCTAGCTCTCTGACGTATTCTTTGGAATTTAGAATGTCGCCGTTGCCATACCAGTTAAAGAAGTAGAAATTTTTGTACATATTCTTCCACCTTATTTATGATGAAGTCCTGTTGTACTTGAGTAATCTCTGGAAAGCTAGGTAGAATTACCACTTCCTGAGACAGTCGCTTTGCCACATCGACGCTAGACCGTGATACTCTATTGGAAGTTGAATGGTGCAGATGCTTGTGATAATCAATGGGGTAAAACATCGGCCTAGTTTCAATCCCAGCACCTGAAAAGAATTTCTCTGTTTGCGTGTAACTTTTGTTACCTACGAGTCGTAAACCAAACATCCAATTAGCACTCTGTGTTCCATACTGTTCATATTGAAAATCTACAAGGCCATTATATTGAAATCTAGATGCATAATAATCGAACACCGCCTCTTTCATCTCCATCACATCGTCTAAAATTTCAAGCTGTCCACACAAGATAGCCGCCTGAATGTTATTCATCCTGTAGTTATATCCCGGAATGTTGTGTATGAACTTCCGTGGTGACTGTCCCTGTCCATGAAACGAGTGTGCGTAGTCAAACACGTCGTCGTCATAGGTTACGAACGCACCGCCTTCCCCTGTGGTTATGTTCTTGTTGCCGTAGAAGGACACAGAAAATGCATCTGACGCTGTGCCAGTAGGTTGCATTGGGCCTACCGATTTACCATACGTTCCTCCGAAGCCCTCGCAATTATCCTCTATAACCGGAGTATCTGGATGCACTAATCTAAATGATGGTACGTCTATAACATTTCCTAGGTTATGAACAGCAAGAACTATCTGAGTTCTATGGTCAATGTAGTTACTCATGTCCATATTCCACGTAGTGGGACTTGCATCTACTGGATGAAGGTCAAATCCCTCTAATAGAAACGGGTTCCAAGCGGCCACATATACGTTGTTGGGAACTATTAGATTGGTTCTCCACGGATGCTTCAACCTCATGGTTCTAGCGATCATGTGATTAGCAGCTGTTCCACTATTAGTCAGTATAATGTTCTCTGTTCCCCACATTTCAGAGAGCATTTCCCTTGCCTTGATAAGATACGGCCCCTGAGACAGCCATCCAGAGTCCAAGGCGTCATGGGCATACTTTAAGGACCCTTCTGGTAGATACGGCTTATATACTGGTATCATATCCTTACCTTTTTATGAAAATCGAATTTACGTAATTTTCCCCATCCAGTTTGTAATCTGGAAGTGCTTTTATTAAATTATCCTTTCCAGAAATTGAGTGTTCAACACATATAACTTCGGGCATGGCATCAGAGCCTTTCATCCCCTCAATTACCTGTAGTTCATACCCTTCTACATCTAAGCTGAATAAATCTACGTGCTCAATATTATAAAGTCTTACTAAGTCTTTGTAGGTTATGACTGGTACAGAGTATTCTTTAAACACACAGTTGTAGCCCTTCAGTTCTTTTAAATGTTCGCTTGTGTGACTGAAC
>SDBS01000403.1_pt1 | contig 41138 bp, 34 predicted proteins | sample 2277091 | NCBI WGS metagenome assembly SDBS01 (sample SAMN10404972, study PRJNA504765) | marine sediment metagenome | isolation source: marine sediment core GS10_PC15, 163 cmbsf | place: Arctic Ocean: Southern Knipovich Ridge | collected 2010
AAGCCTTGAGTAGATCAGTTCGGCGAAGCGGCGCCGGGCACGTTTAATGATAATCATTCACGCCATGAATAAAGGAATCCTGCCCCGTTTTGTTGCCGACAGCCTCACTGACCGCCTTCGCGTCATGCCCGCGGTCATCGTCACGGGCGCACGCCAGACAGGCAAGAGCACTCTGGTGCAGAAGCTCGCCCCTGGCGGCCGTTGCTGGAAGCTGGAAGGAATGCGGGCCAGGAATCAATGATGCGCGGTAGCACGCCGCCGGGCCTACCGAAGTGCGGTACGGCATCGGTCACCTCCCGGGGGTCGACAAACCCGCGCCGCGAGGCGCTGTGGTAAAGACAGCCGATTTCCTCGGGGGGGCGGGATGCAACGAATGGGTCCACCGAGTCGAGCGCCCACTCGACCTTGGTCGCGTGTCCGTCCTTGAGCACGATCTCGCGCACGAAACCGGGTTGATTCAGGTCCACGTCGACGGAGTACCCGTTGGATTCGAGCGACCTTCGGTCGGCGGAGAACGCTTCCACTACCCGGGCCTCGGAGTCGTGGAAGTAGCCGAGATTGCGGCTGAACCGCTCGTGTTCGGTTCGATCAGGATCGCGAACCCGCCCGCGAGGTACGAGTCGAATGTCCGGTTCTCAGAGAGCAACCGGGCGAGCCTCTCCTGATAGTCGGTCAGCGGCATAACTTCTCCGCGGCCTCCCAGGCGTCGCGCCCGCCGTGCTTACGGAGTTGTTCCGCCACCCAGGCGACGTCCGATAGTCCGATGCGGTAGTCGGGATCGAACGACCAGAAGCACTTTGCGTGGAAACGCCGGTACGCCCGGCGCGCCTCCCGAACACGAACCATCATCCGCGCCGTTTCGGGATCCAGGACTCGTTGCTCTTCCGGCCGCCACGTTGGAACGCCAACATAACCCGTCCATTCGCCTCAAGACCAACCCATGCGGTGCACCGCCAACTCATGCGCCGAGTGACCGAGTGGTGCTGGTAGCTGGTGCGCGAAGGGGATCACGAAGCTGCCGTATTCCGCATTGGGGAGACGCAACATTGGCGGGATGGCGTTTCGGCACCTTTTCCGGATGATTGGTTGCAGCGGTTGGGATCGAACGACGTGGCGGCTTCGACACTGAAAATGCGATTGCGGTGTGCCGCCACGACAGCAGCAGCCCGGTCCGCCCTGTGGCAGTCAAATTTCTAGGGGCGCTCGATCACGAACGGCACCCGCGCCTCGGACTCCTCGAACTCGATGATGAGCTCCCATCTGCCGGGCTGGATTCCGCCTTGAATGGGGAAAAAGAGGAGACCGTGGCAGATCTCTCGCATGTTCACATACACCGATTCGAGAGCCGCAACCGTGCCGGGCAACGGCTGGAATCCGAGGTTACATGGCCTGCGGCCGGCATGGGTGAAATCGAGAGGGTCCGCGGCCAGCGCGGCGCGCCGTGCCGCGCTCTGGATCTCGGGGTAGGCATCGATGAAATCGGGGTAGGACGGCAGCGGAATCTTACGGCCGTCCGGTGTCCTCACCAACACGTTGCCCCTGCGAATCTCGATGGACTGCGACTGCAAGCCGGTGGCTGCCACGTTGAGGATCATCCACTCATCGCCCACACTCCGGGTGGCGAACTTGTAGTCCACCAACACCTCCACCAGCCGGTCGCGATACCTGACAATGGTCCTGCCTGGTCGGTCGACCGTCGGCTCGGTGACGAGACCTTTATCACCGGACGGGGCCGAGCTACAGGCGGCGAGCAAGGCCGCTGAAGCGACCATCACGAGTGGAGCGGGGGTGCGCTTTATCTTCATTTTCCATTTCTCCCAGTTGCTTGGCCGGACAATACCGTACCGGTTTTCTGGCAGCGAATCCAGGCATGGCTTACCGGGGTGGTCTCTCCCGCTTACCACCGCGCCATCAAAGAGGTCGACGAAAACCACAGGCGCACAATATCCTCAAACCACGCCCAGCGGCGCGGTTTCCTGCCACCCCCCGGCTGCTACCATGGGGCGGTGAGAAAGGAAAACACTAGCCCTCAGCAAGATGCGCCGCTCGACGGCTTGTTGGTGGTGGACCTGTCGAGAATGCTGCCGGGCGCCGTGCTGGCGCGCCAGCTGCTCGATCTTGGGGCCCGGTTGATCAAGATCGAGGCGCCGGGTAGCGGGGATTTTCTCCGCGACGCTCCTCCCCTGGTGGATGGGATCGGCGCAGGCTTTTCGGTTTTCCTGCGAGGAGCGGAGTCGGTCTGCCTGGATCTGCGTATTCCCTCCGACGCGGAACGGATCGTCTCTCTCATCCGGCATGCCGACGTGCTCGTCGAGAGCTTCAGGCCGGGCACGATGGAGGGCTGGCGGCTGGGCCCGGACCGACTCCGGGAGGTCAACCCGGCCCTGGTGTGGTGCTCGCTGTCCGGCTTTGGACGGACCGAGCATGCGGCCGATCGAGTCGGCCACGATCTGAATTTCACCGCGAGGTCGGGTCTGTTGTCTTTGATCTCTGACAACGGAGTGCCAAGTGTCCAGCTGGTCGATGTTACCGGCGGTCTGCTCGCCGCCTCCGCCATCCTGGCCGGGCTCTTGGTCCGTCACCGCGACGGTTGCGGCGTGTTCATCGACCAGCCGCTAGCGATCGCCCCGCTGCCGTTTCTGACCTGGGCCTGGGGCGATCACGCTGCGGGTGGGGAAGGCCTGCTCGACACCCTTCTGGCGGGCCGCTGTCCCTGCTACCGTCGCTACCGATGCGCGGATGGCAAGGAGGTGGCGGTGGCCGCCATCGAAGGCAAGTTCTGGCAATCCATGTTACAGGTACTCGGCCTTCCACAGCTGGCTGACTCCTGGGTCGATGCGGGCGAGGCCGGACACGAGGCCGCACTCGAGCTGGCTGCCGTGTTCGCGCGCCACCCTCGCGATCACTGGCTGACCCTGGCCGACGAGCATGGGCTGCCCATCAGCCCGGTCCACGACCTCGCTGAGGCCTGCTCCGACTCGCTCTTCGCACAGATGGGTTTGCTCGAGAACACGCCGATGGCGGACGGGAGTCAGCTTTCGACTCCCGGCCCCTTCCTGCCATCCCTCGGTCGGACTCCGTCGCGTTGCGCTCCGCGGCTGGGAGAGCACACCGAGGCTGTGTTCGAGGAGTTCGGTCTGCAGGATTAAGACCCGCTCCGGGCGATCAGATTTTCCTCGCTTCGCGGCGCCGGTAAAGCTCGCAGATTCCAGGGTCCGTTCGAGGCCCGCGAGCACGCACTGAGACGCGAAACCGCGCCCAAACGTCGTGATAGCCTGGAGCCGACCGAAGGGAACATCACTCTCCCTTCCGTCGAACATCGCCCTGCCGGTCAACCAGAGGTGACCACCGTTGGAAAGGAGTACCCCATGAATTCGCAGGCCTATAGACTTGCCAGGACACACGGCGGATGACACGACCCAATCCGAGAGCGCGCATCGAGCAGACCCACGATCTGGATCAGCTCGGGAGGTTCGACTTCGGGCTCTCCGGTGCGGAGGAGGAACGGGCGACGGTGCTGCACGGAGAAACGACCGTCATAGACCTCGCCTTCCAGCATCCCGGAGGCTATCGGCTGTTCGATCGAGAGCCTTTCAAGACACGGGCGGCGGAGCTCAGCAAGACCGCGTCCGGTCTCGACCTGATCGAAATCATCAACTTCGAGCTCCCGTACGAGCTCGACGCCGACCTGATGCGGGCGTTCTGGGACCTCACCGGCGTGACCGTCGGCCAGGTGGATCTGTTCCTGGACATGAGCCGAGTGGACACGCCGCAGATCCATCTGGAGCTCGTCAGTAGGGTTCCGTGGCTCCGTCTGGCGTTGACTGCGGACGACATTCGCCGCGCGAAGAAGAGCGGCGAGCACGCGTTCATCGGGTACTCGCAGCCCATACACGGCTTCGCCCGCGACATCGACAACATCCAAAAGGTCTATCGCCGTGGACTGCGGGTGCTGCTGCTGACCTACAACACGACCAACGTCTGTGGCTGCGGCTGCACCGAGCGCTTGGACCACGGGCTGACCAGCTTCGGTCTCGAGGTGATACAGCGGGCCGCCGAGCTCGGCATCCTGATCGACACATCGCACAACGGCGTCCAGACCACGATGGAGGTCTGCAAGGTTTCCAAGCACCCGGTGACAGCGAACCACACCAACGCACGAGCGGTGTTCGACCACCCCCGCTGCAAGTCGGACGACCAGATCAAGGCGATCGCCGACACCGGGGGCCTCATCGGCATCTCCTGTGTGCCGTTCTTCCTGGCCAAGGATCCCCGCGACGCCGACATCACCATGGTGCTCGATCACATCGACTACGTGGCCGACCTGGTCGGTTGGCAGCACGTGGGCATCGGCAGCGACTGGCCGCACAGCCTGCCCAAGGATGTCCTGCGGGACGTCTTCTCGGAGGCCACGATGAAGCTGCTCGGCGGCGCCGCTGCCGCCGGCGACAAACTCGAAGATTTCCTGTTCAACGTCAATGGTTTCGACGACTACCTCGACTTCCCCAACATCACCCGTGGTCTGGTGAAGAGGGGCTACGATGACGAGCAGATCCGGGGGATCCTGGGAGAGAACTACCTGCGCGTCTTCGAGCAGGTGTGCGGTTAGCCGCAGGACCACGGCATCGAGATCCCTCGACCTCTGCCCCTAACCGGGTGCTCGTTCCTTGGCCCGAGCCCGGCCAGGTGTCCTGATCCCACTCGTACTAAAGTTGAACCCGGGTTCGTCCCTTTGGCGGTTGTCAATCTGTGCCTCGGAGGATTATGTTTGGCGGAGGATGCTGCGAGACGCGCCAGTTTCCGAAAGAGCCCGCGGGCCGGGCGGAGCCGCACGGCTCGCGGCACTCGCCAGCGGATCGATGATTCAACGACCGCGAGCAACCAAGAACCTGGAGGAATCAACATGACACCGACACACCCGATGAGTTTCTTGTTTCTGATCTTCACAGCCGTGGCCCTTGTCGCCACATTCGTTACCCCGGCCCAGGCGGAGGAGGGCGGCAAGCTTCGCAGCGAGGTTGAGGCCGAGCTGCCGGCGATCGAGGCCGCTTACCTCGCGGCACCCGGAGACGACGGCAACCGCAGGGCGTATGCCGAGATCCTCTACAAGCTCGGCAATATCTGGCGGGCCAACGACGTCATCGCGCCGCTGGCGACGACCTCGTCGTCCAATGTCGAAGACCTCAAGCTCGGCGGCAACCTGGCCTACCTGGTGGGCGACTACGACCGGGCGGAGGAGCTCTACCAGCGTCTCAGGACGGTCGCCGCAAAGGACTCGGAGGCCTACACCGAAGCGATTCGAGGCCTCGGTTTGGTTTTCCTCCAGACCGACCGGTTCTCCGAGACCAGGGACCTCGAGCTTCGGGACGACGAAGAGAAGGGTCGCGATCTTCTCGAGTTCTTCCAGAAGTTCGAGGGCGAGCCCAACCAGATCGAGTGGGCGACACCCGAGAAGGTGGCGCACCTGCCGATGATCAACGACTACACCCAGCCCGGCGCGCTGCCGCTCTTCAAGCTCGAGGTCAACGGCCATCCGGTGGAGTTCATCCTCGACACCGGCGGCGGGTTGATGTACATCGATGAGGGGGTCGCCGAGAAGGTCGGCATCAAGCACATCCACAAGACGCGGTCAAAGTACGCCTACACCAAGGGCGAGTACGTCGACGAGCCGCTTGGCGCTGCGGAAACCGTCACCATGGGCGAGGTGACGATGAAAAACGTGCCGGTGGTCGTCGCCAAGTGGAAGGTCATGGGACCCACCAGCGACGGCGTCATCACCACCCAGATGCTCAAGAAGTTCCTCACCACCGTCGACTACGACAAGGGTGAGATCACCTTCCGCGAAAGGAGCGAACGAGGCACGCAGCAGTTTTTCGACTCGCTCGACGGCGAGCCGCTGCAGATGCCGTTCTGGATGGCGGCCACCCACCTGATGTTCACCAAGGGCAGCCTCAACGGCCGCCAGGGGCTGAACATGTTCATGGACTCCGGCCTCGGCTCCAGCATGCCCATGGTCATCGTCAACGAAACCGTGGAGGAGCTGGGGATCGCTGACGAAAAGGTAGACGTCGAGGGCACACCGTACTACTGGGTCCCCCTCGAATCTCACGGCATCGGCCCCCTCACCAGAGGCGGCGGCCAGGCACTCGGTAATGTCTTTGTCGAGGACAACCCCTACTGGGAATATGGCTTCTTCCTGGACGCGCTGATATCGCACCAGTACCTGCGCCACTTCGGCTCGTGGACGATCGACTTCGACACCATGTCCTACTACTTCCCGGCGGACTCGGTGGAGCGGGCCGAAAAGTCACGCACCGAAGCCGCGGCGGAGGCAGCCGTCGCCGGGGAAGAGTTCGAGGTCACGAACCCCGACGAGTACGTGGGCAGCTACGAGATCGCCCCCGGGGTGGCGCTCGAGATTACAGCTGCCGACGGAGTGGTCTTCCTCCAGGCGCCGGGTCAGCAAAAGATCGGTTTGGAGGCGGTCGCCGAGGACAGCTTCCTGATCCGGTTGGCGGGTGCCGAGGTCACCTTCGAACGGGACGACTCCGGGGCGGTCGCCGCGTTGGTGCTCGATCAGGCAGGTAATCAGACCCGCGGGACAAAAAAGTAGGGGTGGCGGCCTCTCGGGAGGCGGTGACTGACCTTTCCGGGTCGTGCCGCGCGAAGCCTGGGCCTCGCCATCGGTGCCTCTCGTTTCGATCGCCGGAGAAAGACCGAAATGCATCAAAAGTTGAGGGGATACTCCCTCGTAGGGCGGTTGCCCGAGACCGTCCTGCGGAATACCTTTGAGAGCGTCGAGCAGCGGCTGTGTGCCGCCGTTGTCGATGAATCAAAACGACTGTTGACGGAGGATTGCCGTGAAATCGAAATTTTGTGTACTCGCTGCAATGATCGCCATGACCTTGATGGCCGGTGCCGGAGCCGCGGCAAAAGGAGCTTTTGCGATGGATCGCGGGTGGGAGCTCTGGGAAGCCGGCAATTTCGCGGAGGTGCGGATGGTGGCCAAACAGGCCCTCGCGCAAGACTCTGGGAATGGCGAAGCCCGGCACCTGATGGTCCTGACATCGTTCGTGAACGGCAGGTACCAGGAGGGGCTGGGGCACTACGCACAGCTCGATCCTGATTACGACCGGATCCGTGAGCTTGACGGGTTGGTCATGTCTGTCTACCAGGCGCTGCGCCGATTCGATCTGGCGGAGGCCTTCGCGCGGAAGGTCGGCCAGCCGGAGAACGTGGTCACGATGCTCGGGAAGCAGCGCGACAACCCGATGAAGGTGACCCTCGACAAGACGACGGTGGTGCCGTTCTCGCAGGACCACATGATTCCGGACTGGATGCCGGCGATCCCGATCGAGATCAACGGCCGGAAGTATCTCGGCCACCTGGACACGGGTGGCAACTATGTCCACATGTCGCCCAAGATGGCTCGCGAGCTCGGCATCGAGACACTGTTCGTGGGCATGGGCAGAGGCAACGCTCAGGAGACATCCATCGAGCAGGGTATCGTCGATACGCTGAAGATCGGCGACGCCGTGCTCGAGAACGTGCCAGCGGTGGCGCTCGCCGCCCTCGAGGGTGCGCTGCAGGACGGCAAGGGCGATATCTCGGATCTTGTCATCCTCGGCACCAGTGTCCTGGAGCAGTTTCTGACCACCTGGGACAACGACAAGCAGCGGCTGGTGCTCTCGCCCCGGTACGATCCGGCGGCTCGGAGGGAGCACTTTTCGAGGTACGTGCCCGAAGGGGCGAGGCCCATGGACTTCTACATGGTGCCCGACCACTACCTGATCGCCCACGGCGCGATCGCCGGCAAGGATGCGATCTTCTTCGTCGACACCGGCCTGGTCACCGTCGACCCGAATGGGCGGCAGCCGGGTCTCGCTATCTCGTCAGAAAGCCTCCAGAAGTACGGGGGCGAAGGTGAGTTCACCGAAGCGGGATTTGTCGATGCTCCGGGCACGATTCGTCTGGGTCCGGTGGAGCTGGATAACCAGGGACTCAGAGTCAATCCTGGTTCCAGTGGTTTTTCATTTTCGGGCGTCAAGACGGATGCCCTGTTGTCCTACGGCTTCCTCAAGCACTGCGTCTGGACGATCGACTTCGACACCCGCAGCTGGTACTTGTACAGCGTGGGCCAGCCGGCGGCTGCGCCGGCCAAGGTCGAGGTCGCGGACGCCGACGCCTACGTGGGCAGCTACGAGGTCGCGCCCGGGGTGGCGCTGGAGGTGAGCACCGCGGGCGGAGACCTCTACCTGCAGGCGCCGGGCCAGCAGAAGGTTGCGCTGGTGGCCGAGGTGGACGGCACGTTTTCAATCCCGATGGCTGGTGCCAAGATAGTGTTCGAGCGGGACGACTCGGGGGCGATCACCGGGTTGGTCATGGACCAGGCCGAACACCAGACCAAAGCGACGAAGAAGTAGCGGCGCGCGTTCACCCTCGCCAGCCGGCGCCGAGCGCGAGGTCGGCGTAGTCCGCGGCCTGCGACAGTAGGGTCTTCGCTCCGGGGTGGGTGGTGCTGGCCAGGAGGTCGCCGAGGGGGTGGATCCGGAGCTGGTAGCGGTCACCCGCAGGCTCCTCCATCTGGATGACCGGAGTGACCGTGATCTCCCGTACAAGGGTTTTCTCCTCGCCCCCGACCCGGCCCTTGGCAATCTCGAGGTTGACCACCAGGCTCAGTGCGTTGAGGGGCCCCGACTGGGTCGAGGCGAGGTTGCCGAGGGCGTAGAAGATCGGCACCACCCGGTCGGGGTCCCGCCGCGACCGGTACAGCTCATACGGCTGGATGTTGTGGGCGTGGTGGCTGAGGATCGCGTCGGCTCCGCTCTCCACCAGCGAGTGGGCCATTTCGAGCTGTTCGGGGCGTGGAAAGAACTCGTGCTCGAGGCCCCAGTGGAGCGCGACGATGACGAAATCGCAGCCCTGGGAGCGGCACCACCCGATCTGACGCTCGAGGAGCGACAGATCGGGCTCGGCGTCGATCCGGTGAAAGCGGACATGGTTGACCAGCCAGGTGTTGCCCTCCGGGTACGGCTTGCAGTTGACGCCGTAGGTGGCGGCCACGAACCCGATCGTGATCCCGTTCGAGGACAGGACCAACCCCCGGTCGCGGTCCGCGCGGGTGCGGTTGGTGCCCACATACCGGATGCCGTCGGCCTCGATCTGGTCGTGGGTGGCGTCGAAACCCTCCATGCCGCAGTCCAGGATGTGGTTGTTGGCGGTCTGGAACACCGTGTACAGGCGGTCCCCGTGGCCCTTGAGCGCGTCGTACTGCTCAGGGGTCGCGTTGATTTTCGGGGTGTTGTCGGACGACCAGCCGTCCTGGTCGACTTCACCTCGCGTGAGCGTGGATTCGAGGTTGGCGAACGACACGTCGGCGCCGAAGACGAGGTCCGCAATTTCGGAGTAGAAAACCCCGTTGGAGTGCTCGGATCCCTTGGCGTTCATCAGGTCGCCCACCGCGCTGAGCCTCAACCGCCGCTCTTCCTGGAAACCCTGCGGCAGCAGCGGGCCACTCTGCTCCCGATAGGCCTCGAAATACTCCTCGACGCCGCTCCCCTTCTCCGGCCGCACGATCGGCTTTCCGGCCTTGTAGAACCAGTACGGGGCCAACATGCCCTTTGGGAAGCTCACCGGGTCGGGATCCATGCGTACGGGCCGGCGCCAGAATCCGAGGAGGTCTGCCAGCAGGAACCAGACGCGGCACCTGAGCCGGTGCTGCCATGGAAGCGATCTCATATAGTCTCTCGCGTCGACCGGCATTCTTGTTGCCATTTCCCCTCCGGCTGTATTCTACATTCTACGATGGCACGGTTGACTCCTCAGGTTGTCATGGCACACTTGCCGGACCGTCGAATGCCCGTGACAGGGAGGCAACAATGGGCGCTGTTCAACTTGATCAGCTGAGCTGGACTGACATACAAGCCGAGATCGAGGGAGGGCGGACCACGGTCGTGGTCGGCTTTGGGGCAACCGAGCAGCACGGACCCCACCTGCCGATCGGCACCGACGCCTTTTTGGGCGACGCGGTGGCTCTGGGCGTGGCCGAGCGCCTCGACGCCTTCGTGGCGCCGACCGTCCGTGTCGGCTGCTCCGAGCATCACATGTCGTTTCCGGGCACGATCTCGCTGAGGGCCGAGACGCTGCATGCCATCGCGGCCGACGTGGTGAACAGCCTGGCTCGCCACGGTTTCACGCGGATCGTCCTGGTGCCAACCCACGGCGGCAACTTCAAACCCATCGCCGATGCTGTTGAAAAGATGCGACCCGTTGGAGACGTCGAGGTCATCGCCGTCACCGACATCCAGGCGCTCCTGGACACGATCGTGAAAGGCAGCGGTGAGATGGGAATCTCCTCCAACGTGGCAGGTACCCACGCCGGCGAGTGGGAAACGTCGATCATGCTGCACCTGAAACCGGAGTTGATCCACATGGAGCGGACGGTCGAAGGCTTCATGGGCGAGCTACCGGACACCAAGGACAAGCCGTTCCCACCGCTCGAGGAGCTGCATCCCAGCGGCATCCTGGGCGACGCACGTCCGGCGCGGGGCGAGGCCGGCGAGCACTACCTCCGCACCTGGGTCGACCTCGTGGAGGCGACGGTATCGAAGGATTAGTAGCGCGTCGAGGCACTGCCACCAAGGTTGACTCGAAGATCCATCGTTTGGCGGTTTTCGCCTATCGTGTGGCGGGCTACCTTGTCATGGAACCCAACGCTCCGCTCGTCGACCGACGCAATGGAAGAAAACCACAAGGAGAAACCAGATGACGAACCTCAGCCGCGTCCTCGTGTGTGGAATACTCCTCGTGGCGGCGCCGGCGTCGCTGCAGGCCACCGATGCCGGTGCGAATAGCCCCCACGGTCGGCAGGGCACCTTGATCTAATAAAAAGCGACATCGTCTTCATTTTTTTTGCGGAATGAGCTACCATGTAACCACCGAACAAGACTGGGGCCCGCATGGAAGCGCGAGACGAGAACAGTATCGTGGTCAACGCCAAAACGAAAGCGCCAGTGGCGAATTCCCTGGGCTTCGCCGAATACCTGGATCAACAGGCTGCCGGCATTCTGACCAAGGGTGGGCGGACGCGGTGCCACTTCAAAGCTGCGGCAGCGAGAATCCTAGGGGACAAGGGCTACCACTCGATGCAGATGAGCGACATCTGCAACGAGATGGGGCTCTCTCAGGGCGCCATCTACAAGTACTTTCCCAACAAGAAGGGGATCGCGATCGAGGTGATGACCGAATTCATCGAGCGCATAGGGGTTTTGCTGCTCGCGGTACAGCCGGAGGGCGATGACTACTCCCGCACCTATCAGGTGAACCTCCAGTACGTCAGGATCTTCGCCAAAAACGTGGGGTTGATGCGCTGCATCCGTCAGCTCAGCGACGAAATCGAGGAGTTCACCCGTCTCTGGCACAGCCGAAACGCCCAGTGGTGGGAACTGATCGCCAAAAGCCTCGCCCGCCGATCTGGGAATCCTCCCGGTGGGCCCGAGGCCATGATGCTCCTCGCCCGGTCCCTCGCCGGGATGGTGGAGGAATTCCTCCACGATGTCTACGTGCGCGGCAATCCGGAAATAGTGGAGTTGGTTGACTCGCCGGAGAAGTTGGCCGAGACGATCTCCATTCTCTGGTACCGTCAGGCCTTCGCTGCCAACCCCCCGAGCGACCTCCTCCGTCGCAAGCACCCATTGCTCAAGGTGGGCACGAAAAGCGAGAGCACGTAGCTGCCATCACGCGCCAACGAAGCGCGCAGCAGACACCTTCAGATCCCGACGGTGCAGGTCCTCGGGCGGCTCCCGCAGTCATTCCGACCGACCCCAGAAGGTCTGCACTATGTCGGCAGGCGGCGGCGGCGTCGCCAGACTCACCACCACGTAGACCACCGCCGCGAGGGCCGTGCACGGCAACGAGGGGTGCAACCCCCACACGCCGATCTGTGGCAGCACCGTGTAGGCAAGCACGTACAGGGTCATGCCGGTGCAGATTGCGGCGAGCGCGCCCCAGCCGTTGCCCCGCTTCCAGTACATGCCGCCTACGATTGGCGCCAGCGCCGAGGTGCCGATCCCGCCGAGCGCGAAGATGATGATCCACTGGACCAGCTTGGGCTCGGTCAGGGCAAGTGCGATGGCCGCTCCGAGGCACGCGGTCATGGTCACCCGTGACAGCGTCTTCATTCCCTGCGGCGTCAGCTCGATTTTGAGCTCGTGGACCACGTTCCTCGCGATGCTCGATGTGATGACAATCGCCATCGCCGCCACCGTGGTCTGGATCCCGGCCACGATGCCTGCCAGCACGATGCCGCTCAAGGGGCTCGGCAACACGTTCATGGCCAGCCACGGCGCGATCTCGTCGGCGACCTCGAGGTTGGGGATGATGGCCCGACCCATGACCCCGGCGATGCACAGCAGCATGGTCCAGATGAAGACCAGGATCGCGCCGAGCCAGATGCCGCGCTTGAGCGCGGTGGTGTTCTTGTAGGTGAGGGCGCCGAGCATGCCGTGGGGTGAACCGGCGGCGAAGTAGCCCGAGAGGCACGAGATCGAGAAGATGAACGTCCACGGGAACTCACCGAGCATGGTGGGCGACAGGTACTTGGGATCGAGTGCCGCCAGCGCCTCGGTGCTCTGCTGGAAACCGCCCGCGGACCGGTAGGTCCCCACGAAGAGCAGGATGGTCCCTACCGTGATCACGACCCCCTGGAGTAGGGTGGCCACCGCGGTACCGCGCATGCCGCCAAGGACGCAGTAGACCAGCACCACACCCGATCCGAGTGCGAGCGACGTGAAGTAGCTCATCCCGGTCATCTGGACGATGACCCGCGCGGCGCCCACGAACTGGGCCGCCATGTACGGGATCAGCAGGATCGTGACCAGGGCCGCCAGCACCAGCACGACCGCCTTGCTCCGGTACCGCTCCTTGAAGATGTCGAGGTAGGTGACCACGTTGACTCGCCGTGCCACCAGACCGACCATAATGCCCACCGCGGCCAGCAGCATGAGATTTATGAAGACCTGTGAGGCGTTCATCAGGACCCAGGAGTAGCCATAGGCGTAGCACATGCCGGGCCCGGCGATAAAAGTTCCCGCGCTCGCCATGCCACCGGCGATGATCATGGCGACCACGATGCCGCCGAGCCCGCGGCCCGCGGTGTAGAACTCCTCCTCGTACTTGGCGATCGGAACCTTCTCGACAATGCGGTACGACCAGATCCCGATAGCCAGCAGCACACCGGTGTAGGCCAGGAACGAAACCAACGCGAGGCTCATGGCGCCTCCTCGTCCCCGTCGGTGAGAGGAATGTCGGGAATCAGCTTTTCCACTATGGGGATCAGCGCGACCACGAACACCGCCGGCACGATCAGACACGACAGCGCCGCCCACCGCGGCAGACCGAAGAGCAGAGGCTCGTTGCCGAACACGGCCGCCACCCCGATAATCGCCGCCAGGTACACGGTAAAGAACGTCCACGACAGCACGAGACCACGTCGCGCGACCCGAATCCTCGGATCTTCTTCGAACTGTTGATCGGACATGATCAGGTCTCCATATTCCGGTTCGGCCGTGTTGCTCGTCTTATGGCTCCGAAATCCGAGGAAACGGCACCGTGGCCATGTTGGCCCCGGTCACAGTGCCGTCGGCGTCTCGTTCGAAGCGGAGTTTCTCGTTACTGTACAGACCATAATCGGGGAATTTGAAGACACCGTCTCCGACCTCGGTCATCGGGTACTCGAAGTGCCACTCGACCCAACACCACAGATCGCCGTCCAGCACCGAGATCCGCATCACATTGTGGGGCCAGCCGTAGTCACCGACAAATGGCTGCCAATTGGCGGGGACGCTGAGATCCGGTGTGTAATCTCGGACCCGCTCGTACTCACGACCGCCGGCCTCGAAACCGATGACCTCCCCTCCCTCATCCTTTTTGAACTTGACCGATGTCCCAAGAGATCTGCGGCCGTCCGAGATGAACGACCCGTCGGCAAGCGGGCGATAGATGGTCGTCATTCCGTCGATTTGGGCGCGCAGCACCCCATCTTCCACCCTCAAGAACGCCGGCCTCCCCTCGGACAGGTAACTGCCCTCGCAGGCCTCGAGCTGGGATGCGGGGAGATCCACAACCTCCGGCAACGGCTCGACACCGGCGCCGGTCCTCTTGTCGAGCATGAGTCGCAGAGCCTGGGTCGCGATCTTAGTGTCTGGCCCGATGGCGAGGTCCACATCGTTGAGTACCACCACCGCCAGCTTGTCGTCGGGAAGCGCCACGAACAACGAGGTGAAGCCGTAGATGCCGCCGGCGTGCTGCACCAGTTTTCGGTCGTCGAGATCGCCGAGTGAGAATCCTATGCCGTATCGCCGGCCTCCGTCGGCTGTCGGGAACTGCGGCGTCATCATTTCCGCAACGGTCTCCGGCGACAGGACCCGCGTGTCGCCCGCCATCCCTTCATTGAAGAACATCATGTTGAACCTCGACAGGTCGCCGACGGTCGAGTAGAGGTTGCCGGCCGCCAGGTCGCCGAGGTCGAAGACCGGCGCCAGAAAGTACCCGCCGTCGAAGCCGATCATGAAGGCGTCGGCGAGATTGCGGCGGATAGCATCCCGGTCCCGCAGAAACGAGCTCGAGGTCATGCCGATGGGCTCGAGAATGTTGGCCTGCATGTACTCGGCAAACGGTACGCCCGTGACCCTCTCGAGCGCGAGGGCTGCTATGGGCGCACCCATGTTCGAGTACTTGGTGGTGGAGCCCACCGGGTGGATCAGCTCGGTGCCGATGATGCTCCTCACCGTCTCCTCGATACCGGGAAACGAGGTGTCGAAGTAATGACCCACCGGCGACTCCCTCAGAATCCCGGCCCGGTGGGTGAGCAGGTGGCGCAGGGTGATCGCCTGCTCGGAGTCGAATGGATCCTCGAAGACAAGCTCCGGTATGTAGTCGGTGATCGGCGCGTCCAGATCGACCAGCCCGCGCTCGGCGGCCTGCGCCACCGCGGTCGCGGTCACCACCTTGGAGATGGAACCTACTCGATAAACGGTGTTCTCCGACGCCGGTACACCGTCGGCGTTCTGGGTGCCAAACCCCCGCTGCCAGACGATCTGCTGGTCGTTCACCAGCGCGATGCTCAGGCTGGGGATATCCAGACGCGCGGTCTCCACCTCGATGAGCTCGGTCAGCTGCACGATGACGTCGTCGTATGGTCCCTCCTCGACCGGTGCGGGCGCGCACGCCACGACGCCGACAAAAACAAGAAAGATCGGAATGAGACTGTGTATTCTCATGGTTCCTCCAATATCACGTTGTCCGAACACTTGGACTACTCACCGGTCCAACCCGGCCCGCGCACCAAACGGCCCGGCGTAGCACCGGTATGTTCGCCGTCCGCCAGCACGTGTTCGCCGTTGACGAAGACGTGGACCATTCCGGTGGCGTACTGATGGGGGTTCACAAAGGTGGCATGATCCTGGATGGTCTCCGGGTCGAAGACCACCACGTCGGCGAAGAAGCCCTCCTGCAACCGCCCCCGTCGGTCGATCCCGAGATTCTCCGCCGGCAGCGCGGTCAGCTTGCGGATCGCCTCTTCGAGCGGGATCAACTGCTCGTCGCGGACATACCTCCCCAGCAGACGTGCGAAGCTGCCGTAGGCCCTCGGGTGGGCGCTGCTCTCGAGGAACACGCCCTCGGGGGCCATCGAAGCTTCATCCGAGTTGAAGCTCACCCACGGCAGGGCAATTGCCTTGCGGACGATGTCCTCGGACTGGCTGAAGTACACAGTCGTCACCCGGCTATTGTCCTCGACGATCAGGTCCATTGCGGTGTACCGCGGATCCGCGCCTCGCATCTCGGCCACCTCGGCCAGCGTCTTGCCGGTCAGCGGCTTGAGCTCATCGGTCTTGAAACCCACCAGCAGGATGCGATCGGGCGAACCGGCTCCGAGATACATGTTTTCCCACAGGTCCGACTCCTCGAGCATCTCGTCGGCGATCTTCTTCCGAAGGGCTGGGTCCTTCAACCGCTCGAGCGAGGCCTCGAAACCACCCTCCTGGACCCACGGCGGCATGGTGGCGTTGAGCCCGGTGGCTCCCGCCGGATAGGTGTAGATGTCGGCGGTGATGTGGAGCCCCTCGGCCCGTGCACGATCGATCATTGCCACCGCCTCGTCAAACAGCGGCCAGTTGGCCTGACCCGACGACTTCAGGTGGTAGATCTCGGCCCTGATGTCCGCCTCGCGGGCGATGGTGAGGAGCTCGTCGATCGCCTCCAACATCTTCGAACCCTCGCTCCGCATGTGCGAGATGTACATGCCGTCGTACTCCGCCGCCACCTCGGCCAGGGCGATGAGCTCATCGGTCTCGGCGAAGCTGCCCGGCGGGTAGATCAGCGCCGAAGCCACACCCAAGGCGCCCTCCTCCATGGCTTGGCGAACCAGGGCCCGCATCTTGTCGAGCTCTTCCGGGGTCGGCGCGCGGTCCTCGTGGCCGATCACGTAGGCCCGCGGGTTGGCGGTGCCGATGAAGGATGCCACGTTGGGCGACACGCCCCGCCGTTCGAGAAACTCGAGGTACTCGGCGAGGGTGGTCCACTCGACGTCGTAGCGAATGTCCCCCTGCAGCCAGACCATCTCCTCCTTCATGGCGTCGTTGAGCGGTCCCATCGACTCGCCCTCGCCAAGGATCTCCAACGTCACGCCCTGGCGGATGTCGCTCTGTGACCGGCCGTCCTCGATCAGCGACTCGTTGGCCCAGCACATCATGTTGACAAAGCCGGGCGCCACCGCGAGCCCGCCGGCGTCGATCTCGATTGGGGCCTTGGCACGGCCGATGTCGCCGAGCGCGGCGATGGTGTCACCGTTGAAGGCAACGTCGCCCACGTAGGGTGTCCCGCCGCCGCCATCGTAGATGGTACCGCCGCGCAGAATGACGTCATACGTCTGCGGCGCCGCACATGCGGTGAGCAGCCCGCAGACGACGAAAACAGTGGATACAATGCATTTGAATCGATTCGCCAGGATCATGCTTCACCTCCGTGCGCCTGAATCTGTTTGGCATCGGAGAGCCCGCAGTCGAACTGCCCAGGCTGGTCCGAATCGTTTGTGTCGTCGATGCGCGACCTTGGATCGCTTCGTGTCATGTGCCGTCGCTCCCTTGATCTCGCACAGCGCGCCGTCGTTTTTCGTGCAACAGCGACGCGCTCTGCAGCTCCCTTTTGCCCTGCTGATCATCCCATGTCGACCAGTGGACGGATCTCGGTGATGTCGAAAGCGATCCCGGCCACGATTCGGCTCGCCGCCTTGTCGCCTACCCGAGAGGCGATCTCGGCCCTGACGCCGTCGAGGATGGGACCCTCTCGCTGCAGCTCCCGTACCGTCAGATACAGCCGGCAGCCGGGCGTATCGAGCTTCACCGGCGACTCGGAGATGCATAGAAAGACGGCGTGCGGGTGACGCTCGAGGTTGTCGAGGGTCCTGCCGCCCATCATGCCCATGACGAGCGTTTCCGGGTCGGGCATTCGTGGACTGCCGAAGTACGCCGCGTTGGGTCGCCCCTCGCGATCGACTGTACTCAGCGCGCCGATGCGACCGGGACTGTTGACGATCTCGACCATGTCATCGGGAATTCTCATCTTTAGGCCCTCCGACGTTGCGTGCGTAAAGGTAGATCACAGCTCTCGCACAATCTAAACACAATCCGGGGATTCAGCCGAGCACCTCGCGATAGATGCGCATCCAGTTGTCGCCCATGATCTTGCGGACGTCGGAGGTCGAGAAGCCGCGCTCGAGCAGCCGATCCGCGATCACGGAAAACTTCTCTGGCACGTCGACCTCCTCGATGAAGGGTGGCCAGCGAACGTCCACCGCAGGGTGGAACTCGAAGGGCTCGGCCCACGCGTCGAAGGTCTCCTTGTCCTTGAAACTGGCGCGCCAGCCGGCGACGCTGGAGTCGCTGCCGACGGCGAGGTGGTCGATACCGACCAGCTCGGCCACGTGCACGTAGTGGTCGATCAGATCGTCCAGCGTGTTCGCCTCCTTCGGGCCGACAAAGAAGTTCACCGTGGACATGCCGATGACCCCGCCCCGCGCCGCCAGCTTCTTGATCTCCTCGTCGGTCTTGTTGCGCGGATTGTCGTGCAGCGCGCGGCAGTTGTTGTGCGAAAAGACCGGGGTGGATTGAGAGACCTCGAGCGCATCCATCGTCGTCTTGAATCCGCTGTGCGCGAGATCGACGACCATTCCCAGCTCGTTCATCTTCTCGATGACCTCGACCCCGAAGTGGCTGAGGCCTGTGTCCACCCGCGCAGTGCACCCCGCCCCAAGAGCGTTCAGCCGGTTGTAGGTCGGGATCATCTGCCGGATGCCCAGGTTGTAGAAGAACTCGACGTTGTCGATGTTCCGGTCGAGCTGCGAGCAATTCTGGAACACCAGCATCACCCCGAGCCTGCCGGTGCGCTTCGCCTCCAGGATGTCGTCGGTGTTGTGAACGAGGATGAGCCGGTCGCGGTTTCGATCGATCATCCCGCGGAACTGAGCGATCGTCTGGATGGCGTCCTCGTAGCTGTTGGGCTGCTCGCCCGAGCCTCCCATGGTGACGTAGACCGATGTCAGGCCCGACCTCTCGATGGCGGCCAGCCCATCGGGATCTGTGGAAAAACCGCTCATCGTGTCGATAAACAGCCAGTCCTGATACCTGTCGACGGCCGTCTCCGCTTCGGCACCGGACAGCGAGCGCGCCCACGGCAATCCGGCTGCGAGCGCGCCCATCCCGGCGACCCTGACGAAGCCTCTTCTGGTGACGTTCACTTTTTCATCCTCCCTGAGTCGGTTCTCGATCATTGGCATCAGAGTATGCGGCGACTTGAATCACAGCTCGCGCACCACGACGGTGTCGTCGAGCCCACACTCCACCTCGAGCTCGGGCTCCGGACCTACCGTGCCCGCCGGCCGGCCGTTGATGAAGACCTCGTGACGTTTGCCATGCGGGTTGGGGATGCGGATGAAGCCCCTGACCGCAGGGTCGGAGCTCATGCGCTCGAGCTGGAACACCTTCTCGTGGGTGCGGAGCTCGTAGTAGAGCTTGGCGACCGCGTTGTTGCCCTCGCCGAGCCAGACCGTGAACGGTTTGGTGTCGACGTAACCGAGCACTACCATGTTGCCCTGCTGCGAGAGCACCGGCTCCGGGTAGTCGCCGTTGAGGATGTGCGGAATGAATAGGCTTTCCGAGTAGAACAGATCGGGGTTGCCGCCCTCGTCCCAGCCGCCGGGGTGGGCGTGCCACCAGCGGTATGTGTCGTTCTCGTCGCTGACGTTGAGATGGATGTTGGTGTAGCCCAGCTCCTCGGCCTTTGCCAGGTACTCCCGCATCTGGCCGAGGGTCGCCGTGTACTTGCCCTCCTCGATGTCCGAGAACATCAGGATGTGGCTGTAGGGGTTGTTGATCACACCGAGCATGTTGTCGCGTGCCATCCAGTTGTCCGGCACCTGGCTCGGCGTCCCGCCGTAGTCCTTGGAGACGTGGCACACCAGGCTCGACCGGAGTCCATCTTCAATCGTTCCGTCCAGGCACTTCTGCGCCTGAGGTCCGATCTCGGTCATCCACTCGAACTGGCCGAAGTAGGGGCCGATAAAGCGGAAGTAGTCGGGGAACCGGGTTGCGAGCGAGATCGAGTCGATGCAACCGCCGCTGTAACCCCAGACGCTGACGTTGGTGGGGTCGACATACTCGGCGTAGTTTTCCTTCACGTACTCGATGGCGTCGATGATGTCGTAATTCTCGGTGACCCAGGCGTCGGACTTATCGAGTCCCGCACCTCCATCGACGCCCCGTTGGCTGACCGTGATGCCGAAGAGCCCCTGCTTGGCCATCCGGAAGATGCTGGGGAGGATGCTCGACCGCGAGCTCTTGTATCCCCCCGCCTGGATCACGACGATCGGCATGTTCTTCTTGGTCGGGTCGTATGCGACATCGGCGTACAAGGGAGAGATGTCCGCGATCCTTGAGGAGTACTCGATTTCCTCGACCTTGATGTGCTCATCGGCGCGGATTTCCTCGATCAGCTTGTCGCCGCGGATCTGCCACTCCAGCGCCTTGGGGATGAAGCCCTCGTACATGCCGACGCTGAGAAAGACCTCGAAGACCTCGGGGACTCTGGTGGGTGCGCGAAACATGAAGAACCAGTAGGGGGTCTTGGCCTCGATCTCCTGCTCGAGCTCGGGGACGGTCATGCCCAGCTCCTCGGCGATGTCGGAAAGGTAGCGCTGCCGCATCTCCTGCGAGGTGAGACCCTGATCCCTGAGGTCTGCCCAGTATTGCTCCCACGCCTCGGGGTCGCTGAGGTCGAAGATCTCGCCGCCGACCATTTCGTCGTCTCCGATCGGCTTGCCCTCGAACACACTGCTGCCCGAGTGCAGGTAAAGCCTGACCTCGCCGTCAACCTGCTTGAACTCGAAGGCGTTGGGATGGCCGGGGCTGATGACGAACTTCCCGTCCTCGTAGGTAAGGGGCACTTCCTGACCGTCGCCGCCGAGCCCGCCCTCCTTGAGGTAGAGCGTGCCGTCCTTGACGAAAAAGCCGAACGGGTCCGGGGTCACCTGCAACCGGTAGTCCCCCTCATAGCGCTTCAACTCCTCCTCCGAGGGCTGGGCCGCCGCAGGGCTCGGGATCGCAACAACGACGACCAACAGCACTGACACCAGCGCCTGAGCTGCACCGATTCCGGCCCTGAAATAGTGTCTTCGAGTGTCTTCCATCGGTCACCTCGCTTTCGATAGGATGGCGGTCCGAGGTCCGGCATGTCTGGAAGATCTCCCCGGACTCCAACAAGGTAAACCACAGGCTGCTCGCCGACCACCGCCAAATTGTGGATCCTCGGGTCAACTTTTGTGGCAGCGTGTCGAGGCGACAACTAGGGTGAGGGGATGAGGGGATGAGGGGATGAGGGATGTCCTGGTGCCGAGGAAACGGTACTTACAGAACCAGCGCCCAGATGACGTAGCTGCCGAACGACACCAGCGAGGTAGCCACCACGATTCCACCGGCGAGCTCGGCGTCTCCTCCCATTCCCTGAGCGATGACCGTGGACACCACGGACGTGGGCGCGGCCATCAGAAAGACGCCGACCATCGTGCTGGACTGATCCACCCCGAAACGGGAAAGCAGCAGCAGCGCAATGCCCGGAACCAAGAACAGCTTCAACACGGCCGCGGCCGTCGTCGCCCCGAGATCGGCGCGTAAGCCATCGAGCCGCATCTGCCCACCGAGCGCGAGGAGCGCGCCGGGCAGCGCGAGATCGCCCAGGATGTCGAGAAAGGTGTTGAGCCACAACCACCCCTGCCACTCCGAGAGCGACCACACGACGCCGCCGGCAACGCCGAAGACAACGGGGTTCATCAGAAGCTCGCGCAGAAACGCCCTGGCATTTAGACCCTTGCCCGCGGCCAGGGCGCTGATGGCGATGAGATTCATGAGCGGAATCAGCATCGCCGTGGTGACCGCAGCGAGGCGCAGCGCCGACTCGCCGCCGGTGGCCAGGATTATCGGGAACCCGACGTAGGCGAGGTTGCCCCTGGTGGCAGCCTGCACCAGCACGCCCCGTCGCTCGGGCGCCATACGGCGCGACTCGGCCCCCAGCCACGTGACGACGCCCGTGACAACGGTCGCTATGACACAGGCCGCCAGCAGCGGACCCGAGAGGCTCTCGGTGAGGTCGCTGTGCCCGATCAGAAGGACCAGCAACGCCGGGATCGCGAGAAAGTAGATCACCCGGTTGAGCTGGCCGACAAAGGTCTCGTCGATCCACCCAGCTCGGCGGGCGAATACCCCGAGTCCGATGATCATGAAGACCGGGAGGATACCGCTGAGAATGATCATCTTCAGACTCTATCCCGGAATCCGTTCGCGTCATCGAAAAAAAATTGATCCGTAAATCCTCCGTTTAGCGGTTGCCATTGGTGCCTCTATCAGAAAAAAAGAGCTACATGCTCGTCGTCGAGGCTATTGAAAACGCGGAAAGCTGCTTCGCACCTTTCAGCGGCTACCACGCCCTCGACGACGACGGCGAGATGAGATCGACAACCCGATTCCTGATCAGGCGGGACCGTCGAGCCCGTTTCCGGGGAAGCATTGGCTACTTGATACGCTCCTTCTTATGGGCACCGATGGTGAAGCTCTGATCAATACCACTAAAGTTGACCGAGCTACCCATCGTTCGGGGGTTTTCATCGATCGCGATTGAACCTATCTTTCTGTTGTCAGAGATTACCAAGCGTGTCGCCCGATGGTCGTCGAACCACATTCAAGGGAGGTTGGTATGCATTCGATCAAAGCTCCGTTCTCTGTGGCTGCCGTCACACTCTCGCTCTTCGCGGGACTCATGACCGCCGCTGCACCCGTCAGCGCTCAATCGCCACAGGACTTTCCACTTCGGATCGCCGCCGAGGTGCATTTCCCGCCGTCGCCGATCAACGCGGCAGGCACCCACCACTATATCTACGAGATCCACCTCACGAGCTATACGCCGCAACCCGCCAATCTCACCCGGGTGGAGGTCTTCGCGGAGAACCGACAAGGCCCGTCACTGCTCGTGTACGAGGGACAGGAACTGATCGACAACATGGGGCCGATCGGGCGCTCGTTCGATGAAGGCGAAGAGCACAGGGCGACCGTCATCGAGGGCTGGTCGCACGCCATGATCTACCTCTTCGCGCCGATCGAGCCGGGCCTGGCTCTGCCATACAAGCTCCACCACGTGCTGACGTTTGATGTCGAGTCGGAAAGCGACCGATACACGAAGGTCCTGGATGTCAGCACGGCGGTGCTGCCACGCAGCGAGACGGTTCAGATCGGGCCGCCGCTCACGGGCGGTCCCTGGGTGGCGCTCAACGGCCCGGGCAATGAATCCGGCCACCGTCGGATGCCCTTGCCCCTCAACGGGCGTCCCGCACTGGCCCAGCGGTACGCCATCGACTACATGAAGATCGATGCGGAGGGCCATTTCTACACGGGTGACAAGACCAAGAACGAGAGCTACGCCGGCTTTGGCCAAGAGGTCATCGCGGTCGGCGACGGGATCATCTCGATGGCCTTCGATGAGGTTCCCGAGAACACGCCGTTCGTCAGCTCGCGGCCCGAGGTGTTCAACCTCCAGACCGCGATCGGCAACCACCTCATCCTCGATCTGGGTGACGGTCGCTATGTGCTCTACGCCCACCTCAAGCGGGGAGCTGTTCGAGTGAAGGAGGGTGACTATGTCCGTCGCGGTCAGGTGCTGGGTCTCGTCGGAAACACCGGCAACTCGGGTGGGCCGCACCTCCACTTCCATCTCATCGATCAGAACGTCCCGCTGGGAGCGGAGGGGCTCCCATTTGTCCACACCGCCTTCGAGTGGCTCGGGCCGTGCGAGATCAGCGAGTTGAGCGATGCGTGCGACGTCGGCGCCGGTGAACGCCGCGTCGGGCAGACACCCATGATGGGCGACATCGTCCGGTTTCCAGAATGATCTCCCGAGCCTTCCGTCATGCGTCTCTCGCCTCGGGGTGCTCCACGTACTGTCAAGTACGCGTCCGCGCCCCTCTGGTCGTAAACACCACTGCGCACAGCACCTCACCGGCCTCGTGACGAACACCGGTGAGTAGAACCAGGGCAACAGCCGCGATGACCACTGCCTTGCTGATCACGAACGCACTGCGGTCCCGGGTGCGCCCTATCAGGTGCCGGCCTGTCTCCCACGCGAACTCACCACCGGCCAGGGCAAACCCCTACGATAATCATCATCACACGCCCCAGGCTGGCAGCGACAGCCAGCGCGGTCATGGGAATGTAGGGCCACATCGCGTGACTTCGTTTCTGCTCGGCAATAGCGAGTGCTTCCGGAGGCAGACTTCCCGCCCAGACACTCAAGCCCTGTGATGTGTCGATAACAAGGCTCATCGAGCAAGATCAGCTCAGGGTCGGTCAAAAGGCCGAATACCTCACCGGAATGAACTTCCAAATCAATATCGACCACAGCCTCGACAGAGCCATAGCATTTCTTGAGATTGTGGGTGACCAAAATGGGATGTCTACTCATCGGTCTTTCCATGTTGGCTCTCCTTCCCAGGCACACACGCGGTGCCTCACCGTCAGGGCGCCATTACGAAACCCAACCAGCGATCCTGATGTGTTGCGTCATTGTCGACACTCCTTTCGTACGGTGGTCACCGCAGGTTGACCGGAAGGCTGATGTGCGATGGGTAACGCTTCGAGCGATAAATCCGCTGGGTGGCCTTCTGGAAGTCCTCCTCGTTGGCCTTGAAGATGTTGGGCACATACGTCTGCGGGTTGCGGTCGATGATCGGGAACCAGCTGCTCTGGATCTGGACCATGATGCGGTGGCCCTTCTTGAAGCTGTGGTTGCACGAGCGGAGGTCGATCTCGTAGGGGGTGACCTCATTCGGCACCACGGGCTCGGGTTTTTCGAAGCTGTTCCGGAACCGGGCCCGGAAGACCTCGGCCCGCACGATCATCTGATAGCCGCTGCTCTGCCACTGTTGGATGGGATCCTCGGGGTGGAGGTCCATCAGCTTGACCACCCAGTCGGCGTCCTCGCCGGTGGTCGATGCAAACAGGTGGGCGACCGGCGAGCCGGTGATGCTCAGGTCCTCCTCGAGTGGCTCGCTGATCCAGGTCAGCACATCGGGGCGATCGTTGGCGAAGCGCTGGTCCTCGAGCATCCACGCCGGCCAGCCCCACGGGTACATGAACGGGCGGGCTCGATAGGGGACCGGGTTGGCCGGGTCCGAGACGTAGCTGTCATGGGCGTCGTCACCGTCCTCGGTCGGCGTTTCGAAGGACAACCTGCCGTCAGCGTGCAGGTAGATGTCGCGTTCCTCGATGCCCACCACCGGCGGCCACTCCTCGTACTCCTGCCACTCGTTGGCCCCCATCTGGAAGGCCATGACCTCGGGGAGATCGAGCTCCCCCTTGCTCTTGAGCCAGTAGGTGAACCAGGGGAGGTGGTATTTCTCGCGGAAGTAGCGGGCAGTATCGCTGCCGAGGTCTACCCCTCTGAGCTCGCGTCCCTCGTCGTCGAAGGTCCAGCCGCCGTGCCGCCAGGGTCCGATGATCATGTAGTTCCGGTTGTCGTGGTCTTTTTTCTCGAGCTTGCGGTAGACCTTGATCGGGCCGGTGAAGTCCTCCATGTCCCACCAGCCGATGACGTGCAGCGCCGGCACCGTGACCTCGTCGACGTGGGGCATCACACCGCACATGCCGTAACGCCACATGTCGTCGAGGTTGGGGTGCTCGACAAAGGCGTTCCACACGTACGACTCGCCGTGGAAAATGTCCTCGTCGACGTTCGACAGCGGTCCGAGATCGAGCATCGCCTGATACTCGTCTCGTTTACCCAGACTCAGGAGGTTTTTCCCGAGATCGAAGCCCATCGCCGCGCTCAGCGAGTAGCTGAGGCGAAAGGCGCCGTTGTGGTGGAAGTCGTCGGCGATGAACATGTCGGCGCAGGCCGCCCCGGGTGACACCGCCTTGAGCGCCGGGTGCGGGTTGAGCATGGCTCGGAGGGAGAGGAAGCCGCCGTAGGAGATGCCCATGGTGCCGACCCGGCCGTTGTTGTTCGGCACGTTGTTCACCAGCCACTCGATGGTGTCGTAGAAGTCGGTCGACTCGTCAATCCCGTTCGGGTCGTCCGGATCCGCCTGCGGCCGCAGGGTGATGTGCTCGCCCTCCGACTGGTAGCGGCCCCGCAGGTCCTGCAGAGCGAAGATGAAACCCTCCTCGAAGAACTCGGAGTAGAAGGCGAGCCGTTCGCTGTACTCCTTCTCGCCGGGATTCGCGTAGTACGGGGTCCTTTCGAGGATGACGGGCAGCGGTCCCTCCTTCCCCCTCGGGATGTAGACCTCGGTGTGGAGCTTGACGCCGTCGCGCATGGGGATCATGACCTCGATCTTCGGTTCGAAGATCTCGCTCAGCTTTGGGATCGGCCTCTTGTAGAAGGTGAAGGGCGGCGGTCCGTCGGCCAACGCCGGCGCCGCCATAAAGAGCATGGCGACCACGAGGATACGGTTGAGCTTCGTCATCGGGTTTTTCCTTGTTGTTCCTTGGCCTCATCCGGCCGATTCACGGATTTTCGGGACCCAAAAAAAGAGAGCCCGCAGACTTTCAAAAGATAGCCCGCGGGCTGTCCGGCGACAACCGCCAAACGGCGGATCCTCGGGTCAACTTTAGTGGCAGCTTTCGACGCGATAACTCGCTGTCGAGACAGCGGCAGACAGTCGCTGGGTTGTTGGTCGGTGAAGACGGACTGCTGGGCCAGCATGTATCGCGACCGCAGGACGACAACCTTCAAACAGGGCCCCTCCAGGATTCGCCGAGTTCGGCGGGTTTTCGGAGGGGGAAGGGAAACGAGACGCCGCCCGGAGGCGGCGTCCCAAATAAAGGTCGGAAGACGAAACTCAGAACCGAATACCCAGCGACACCCGGAAGGTGCGCGGCCGCTGGAAGTCTCCTGCGTTCTGGGCGTCGCCGAAGCCGTCCACCCGCTGCCAGTTGACGCCCTCCACCGGGGTCTCGGTGTAGGGGTTGAACGGTGCAAGTGTCGCCACGCCCGTATTCGGATTCACCACCGCGTCCTGGTTGAACACGTTGAGCACCTCGGGCTGGATGAACAGCTCGATGTCGGTGTTGCCGGTGGGAATGAGGAACGAGTAGTTGAACGAGATGTCGGTGCTGACGAGGTCGTCGGTACGAAAGGCGTCGCGCTCCGTGAACCAGTATCCCAGAGCGCTCGGGGGCGTGAGATAGCCGAAGTCCCCCGCCCACGTGGGATCGATGTTGATATCTGCGCCCGCACCGTAGGGCGAGCCGCTGCGGAACGACTGCAGGAGCGACAGGCTCAGGTTGTGTCGCCGGCTGGAAACCGCGTCCCAGATCATCCAGGCGCGGAGCTTGTGGCGGCTGTCGCCGGCCAGGTCCCCGGTCGGATAGGACCACTCCTCGCGCCTGTACTCGGGATACTGGAAGACGCTCCGGTTCATCGCGGGTCCGGCGTTCTGGTAGTATGCCTCCCCGGCAAAGTTGCCCCGCAGGTGGGACCAGGTGTAGTTGCCGGCAAACCGCCAACGATCGAGCGTGTACTGGAACTGGGTATGGACCCCGTCGTAGTCGCGGGTCAGGATGTCGGAATCGTTGATGACGAAGGACCGGTCGAACTCCCCGGAGATCTCCACACCGGGCTCGACCTCAAACGTGATCGTCGTCGTCCCCGTGGTGGCGTCCAGCTTTTCGGCGTAGAAGTCCTTGTACTCCCGGTGAACATAGTCGACCCGGACCAGGCCCCTGCTTCCGAGACGCTTGGTAAAGCCGACGGTGATCTCATCAGAGACCGGTGTCGCGAGGTTCTCGAAGACGATGGTCGCACCCGCGAGCGATCCCCCCAAGAAATGGGGATATGTAAGGTTACCGACTCCCCCCATGGCGTTGAACCCGTCGAAGACCTGCTGCGCCGCCTGCTCCGCCGGAAGTCCGACGACGGTGGGGCCGAAAAAGAGGTAGAGGAACTGGCTGAGAGAACCGGGGCCGGAGAAGAGCCCGGGGACGTTCTGGTTGATGAAGGAGCTGTAGCGGCCGAGGCTGGCGTTGACCAGCCACTCGCCGTCCCCCTTGAGGTCCCAGGTCATCCCCAACCGCGGGCTGATCCGATCGTCGTCGGCGATGATGCCGACCCCGTTGTCCGCCTTGTTCTTGTCGAACCGCGCGCCGAGGTTGAAGGTCAAGCGGCTGTTCAGGCGCCAGGTGTCGTTGATGAACACCGACTGAGTCCGGTGGTCGGTCCCGGGGGACAGGAGGAAGATGGGGTTCCAGACGATGTAGGTGGCAAACGCGGGGAGCACGGGAGTATAGAGCCCATCGGCATCGAAGGCCGGAGGGACTTGAGGATACAGGAAGAACCCAGTCGGAGAGTTGCGCAGGTTCTTCAGCCTGGCGTCGTTGTGGTCCTCGTAGCCGAGGACGATGTCGTGACTGCCGAAACGCTGAGTACTGGCGAACCAGGAGGCTTTCAAGAGCAGACTCTGCTGGTCCGTGGTCGCGTCCTCGCAGCTGCCGCAGCTCAGGGACGTGTTGCCGAGCTGGCCGGTGGCGTGGAGGATGGGCGAGGCTGCCGCCAGGTCGTCCGGGTCCTCGAGACTTCCGAAGCCCGATTCCACGGTGTTTCGCTCCGCATACTGTGCCTCGATGAAGAAGCTTGGCCCCAGCACCCCGGTGTAGCGGAGGACGTCGAGGTCCATTTCGGTTCTGCCGAACGGCATGAGGGCATCGAACTCCACCACCGGGAAACCCGGGCTGACATTCGTCAGCTCCCGCTCGTACTCCAGATGGGTGTAGACGATCTGGTGGCTTATGTGGGGGCTGGCCGTCAGCTTGACCTCGAAGCGTTGCTCGTCGTCAGTTGACCCGTAGTTCGTCAGCCCCGGGTCGACCATCTGGCCGGTCGAGCTGAGACCGCGGTCACGCGCCGCGAGGAAGAACCAGAGCTTGTCCCGTATCAGACGCCCGCCGAAGGTGGCTTCGTACCGCGAGTTGATCTCGTCGTTCTTGCCCGTGGTGAGCGGGGTATCCGACGACCATTCCTCGTTTTCGAGACTGACGCGAAGCGAGCCCGAAAACTGGTTGCCCCCGGACTTGGTGATCACGTTGACCACCCCGCCCGCGAACCGGCCGTACTCGGCCGAGATACCCGAGGTGAGGACGGTGGTCTCCTCGAGGGCATCCTCGATGTAGAGGTCCAGGGGACCGCCTCTCTCCGTTTCCCGGTTGTCCACCCCGTCGATCAAATAGAGCGAGTCATGACCCGGGGCGCCGGAGATCGAGGGGTTTCCGCTCACCGTCCGCGCGGTGGTGCCGGGAGCCAGCAGGACCGCGGACTCGATGTCCCGACCGACCGCCAGCTTGTCGATCTCCGACGCCACGAAGGTGGTCGCGCCCACGGCCTTCGCGCTGATGAGCTCCCGCGCAGCGGTGACCACCAGGACGTCGGTGACCTCGGGCATCAGCCGGGCGTCGACCACCGCGGACTGCGCCACGGAGACCTTGACCTGGTGTTTCTGGGTCCCGAACTGGTCCAGCTCGAAGACCACCTCGTAGTCGCCCGGCGCCAGAAAATGGAAGAGATAGTCGCCGCTGACGGTGGTGTTGGCGGTGCGGCTGCCCCCCTGCAGGGAGGCGGAAGAGGCCGTCACCGCGACACCCGCGAGCGGGCCTACTTCAGAGCTGACGCGTCCTGTCAGGGTGCCGGTTGGCGTCTGGGCTTCCGCGGCCCCCGCGAGGACCACAAGCCCGATCAATACAAACAGTGACAATCTTGAAACACGCATCTTTGTCTCCCTCCTGCTCCTTCCGAAGACTCGCTGACGTCAGTCTGGCAACGAGTCACAAGCATCCCAAATCGACGATCGAAGAGCCCTTTCGGGCTGCACCGTTCGCCAGGTTGAATCCCACCCGTGGGACAAGAAACTACTCTCCAACAGGCAAGGCGTGGTGTCGCCGTTGCCTGGAAACCTTATCGAGAGACAAAACGGATGATGGCTCATAATCACAATAAAAAGTGATGTCGCTTTCATTTGTATATACCGAGCACAACGTTGTGTCAAGTGCTATATCGCGAGACATCACCTGCGGTGCTCTGGTTTCCTTTCGCAGGGGAGATCGAGCGGCCGGATGGATTCCGATCGTCGGGGAGACTCGGCATCTGGCGGTCTCGCGATCAGAAAAAGCCCGATGCAACGCGAAGCCACTAGTGTGCCCCGCCAATTGTGGTGGGGTGCACTAGCTTCGAGCTCGGCGGTGACGGCAAGACGATTTCCTTCTTCGCCGGCACCTCGGGATGGAAATGCGACATCACCACGTACTCGTGTGCTCCCGCGCTGCCCACAGACGGCGGCACCGCAGAGACGTCGGTCGGGTCAAAGGCGGTTCAGTGGCCCATGGCTGCTCCGTCGAGGCGCGGCTCGGAGCCGGCAACCCAGCCGCGATCGAGCTTGACGATCGCCTGGGCACCACCGAAGAAGATCGGGTATCCGCCCGAGATCTCCACGATCTCATGGCCCAACGCGGTCAGTTCCTTCCTCACCTCCTCCGGAATCGGCGGCTCGAGACCAATTTCAAGGCCGTTGAGGTGGCGCAAGCGGGGCGCGTCGATGGCCTCCTGGAGGCCCATCTCGAAGGCCAGCAGGTTGAGTAGCACCTGGACGTGCCCCTGGGGTTGCATCGATCCGCCAATGACCCCGAAGCTCATCCATGGCTGGTGGCCGCCGCCGGTCTCCTTTGTCACGAATGCGGGGATGATGGTGTGGAAGGGGCGCTTGCCCGGCGCCACCGTATTGGGATGGTCGGGTTCGAGGGTAAATCCTACGCCGCGGTTCTGGAGAGCGAAGCCGGTTCCAGGTACAACGACGCCGGAGCCGAAGGGTGACGCGATGCTGTTGATCAACGACACCATGTTGCCGTTGGAGTCGGCGACGGTCAGGTAGGTGGTGTCGCTCGAGGTGAACTCCGGGCCTGGTTCGGGCCGGTCCGCCGCCTTCTTCGGGTCCAGATGGGAACGGCGCTCGTCGATGAACTCGTCTGACAGCAGATGGCCGGGCGGTGCGTCCAGATGGTCCGGGTCGGCGACGAAACGCGCCAGATCGGCGTACGCCAGCTTCTTGGCCTCAATCAGATGGTGCAGGTAGGCGGTTGAGTTGTGGCCCATCCTTGCAAGATCGTACGGCTCGAGGATGCGCAGCATCTCGAGCGCCGCGATTCCCTGGCCGTTTGGCGGCAGCTCCCAGAGGCGGTAGCCGCGAAACGGCACCGACACCGGCTCCACCCACATCGGGCGATGTTTCTTCAGGTCGTCCAACGTCAGAAAACCGCCGAGCTCGGAGACCCGCTCGACAATTCGCCGTCCCAGCTCACCGCCGTAGAGCACACCGGCGCCCTCACGCGAGATCTTTCGCAGCGTCGTGGCGAAGTCGGGGTTTGCGAACCATTCGCCCTCGCGCGGCGCCCGCTCGCCGGCCTTCAGGAAGGTGGATCGAAAGCCCTCATCCTCCTTCAGGGTTTCGACGAGCAGGTCCCACCACCAGGCGACCTTTGGGGAAACTGGAAATCCCTCGTCGGCGATCCGGATCGCGGGCTCGAGCACCTCGGCGAGGTTCCTGGTCCCGTACCGGTCCAGCAGTGCGGCCCAACCCGAGAGCGCGCCCGGCACGGTGATGGTCTCGGCCCCATTTCGTGGCATCGCGTCATGACCGCGGCCGATAAGCTCGTTGAGTGTCATCAGCGAGCCGGACCTGCCGCTGGCGTTGAGCCCGATCAGCCGCTTCTCGTCAGCCGACCACAGGATGACGAATGCGTCGCCGCCTATCCCGGTCATCATGGGTTCGACCACGTTGAGCACTGCGGCGGCCGCGATCGCGGCGTCGACCGCGTTGCCGCCGCTCCGCAGCACCTCGACTCCGGCACCGGTGGCCAGCGGGTGGCTGGTGGCGACCGCACCATGAGGTGCGTAGACAGCGGAACGCCCGGCCATGGAAGGCCGGACCACCTGCTGGGCGAACGAGACGTGACAGACCAGGAGCCCAGAGATCGCGATACCGTAAACCGTTGCACGTCGCATGTTTCCTCCCTGTCGGCATAATGCCTGTCCGCGCGTCAGGATCCATCCGGTTCCGATCGTGATACCATTCCCGCTCCCGAAAAGCCAATCAGACGCACAACGAACACCACGGGTGGTCAGACGATTTGCTGGTGCCACCGTGCCAGATCACCGGCCGTCTGCACCACCGCCACCATCCCGGGACGCAGGGTCTCCTCACCCGTGGCCGCCACCATCAGGTCCAACATCATCTCCCACGCGCCCGAACAGCCGCCCTACCGGATTGTCAAATTCCATACAGTACTTTGGCGAGTCAAACACCTTGGCATGCATTCCGACAACGACCACGGCGTCGTAGATACCGGGCTCCGTGAGATCGACGTACTGACGAAATCGCTTGTCACGAAAGATCTGTTTGGCAGGTGGATCCAGCCTTGCGGTGAGCACGTCCGGGCTCGGGTTGCCGCTGCCATGAGCGTCGACGACGTGAACCTCATCGGCACCACCCGCACACAGTCCATCGACCACAGCATTGATGTCGTTGACCAGAAGATTCTGGCCTATCGGGTAAAGGTCTTTGTAGGCATACAAACAGGTCCTCCATTCATCCTGACCCGAAAGGCCTTCCATGTCGTGGTACAGAAGGAGGCGCAATTTACGGTCAACATCAGCGGCCGGTGCTTACAGCGTGAAACGCGTTTCCGGATGGGTCTCGCCGGCCAGAGCGGTCTGCAGAGAGAGCCCCGGCCACAGAGCAAGAATCTCGACTATTTTGTACATGCGCATGCTGAGCCCCCTCATTTTTCTGCAGCCGAGAACAGGAAATAGTCATAGACCGACCGCGAGACCTCGGCGATGATCTTCTCGACCGGGGCGTTGTCGTCACCATATCCCTTCGTGTAGACGGTCAACGCCAGGTGACCCATATTTCCGGGCAGCGTGACGATTGCCGTGTTGTTGACCGTTCCGCCGATCGTACCGGTCTTGTCCGCGACAACCGTGCCGGGTGGCAGCAGGCCGCGAATCCGGTTCAGCCCGGTCTCGCAACGACGCATGATCGAGAACACGAGCGCGGTGTGCTCTTCGTTGAGGAGTTTGCCCTGCCACAGGCGCACCAGCAATTCCGCCATCGCCACTGTTGTTCCGCTGTCCTCCTGACTCTGAAGGTAGCGCTCGTAATTGGACTCCGATCCCCGTTCCGTTGCTCCGGAGCTCTCCTCGGCAAGGCGCCGCATTTCCGCTTCCAGCCACTCGGCGCTGAAGTCGGTCTCGATGTCGGGGACCGGCAGATCATAATATTTCGTGGCGAGGCTCCTGACGGTGTTGTCGAGGGTCAGGTCCTCAACGCCGATGCCGCGCAAATAGTTCGTAACGACCTCGGGTCCGCCGATCGTGCGGAGCACCCCGTCCGTCGCGGTGTTGTCCGATTTGATCAGCATCAGGTCGATCAGCACTTGCAGTGAGACCTGGCCCCCGCCGTATCGAGTCAGGTGCGCCATGGGTTGATAGTCTGGCACCATGAAGTGGTGTTTCTGCATCGCAACGAGCTGATCCAGTGCCAGCTCCCCTCGTTCGACCTTGTTGAACGTTGCGATGGCTATCGGAACTTTGAAGGTACTCGCCATGAGGAAGATATCGTCTTCGTTGACGGTGATTCTTGCACCACTCTCGACATGAATGGCGGCAAGGCCGGTCGTCCCCGGGCCGCCGGCTCGTGCCGCCCTATCAATCTCGTTCCGAAGCCGTTGCAGGGGATCGTCGGTCTGCGAGTACAGGAAGTAGTCGTAAACGGATCGCGATATGTGGGCGATACTCTCGGTGCTGCCCTGGTAGTCGATGTGCGGGCCGCTCACGTACACCGACACCGCGACGTGGCCGGCGTCATCCGGCAGCGTGATAATGCCCACGTCATTGACGATGCCGCCGATCGTCCCGCTCTTGTGGGCTACCACCGTCCCTGCCGGCAGGTGTCCCTTGAGCCGATCAGGCGCAGTTTCGGTACGTTGCATGATCTCGAGCAGCAGCTTCGAATGTTCTTGGTTGACATACCTGGCCTGCCAGATACCGGCCAGCAGGTCGGTCATGGCGATCGGCGTGGTCTTGTCTTTCTCGATCGCAACGAATCGCGCGATGTTTTCATCCTGGTCCGGATTCAAAAAACGCTCGACCGGAAAGAGTTCGTTCTGCAGCTCCGCCGTCCATTCCTCCAACGCGGGCATCTCCTGCACATCGAGGTAATCCGCGAGAATGCCGAGCACCGTCCGATCGACACTGGTTCCAGTATTGCCAATCTCGCGCAGATGGACGGTGACGGCTTGGGGTCCGCCGATCAAGTCGAACAACACGTCGGTCGCCGTGTTGTCGGAGCCGATGATCATCTGCTCGAGCAGCGTAATCAGCGGGACCGTCGCACCGTTCGCAGATGATGCCCCGAGATGATTGTAGAAGGGTATGCGGACGAGCCAGAGCGGAATCTCGACCTGCTGATCGAGCGACAGCTCGTCCCGCTCGACCATGTTCAGCACCTTTATCGCAATCGCGACCTTGTAGGTACTGGCCATCGGGAATCGCTGATTCCCGTTGAAGTCGAAGCGGCGTCCGGACTCGAGGTGGATCGCCGCCACGCCGATGTCGGCATCCGACAAACCATCGATCCTCGCGATCTCCTGTTCCAACAGGGGAGGGATGACTTCGGCCGGGGCGGCCCCGGCCGAGGCGGCGGCCAGGGCGATGGCCATTGAGAACAGCCATGCTGCGCTTCGATTGTGCAATCGCGTGTACATCCGACGTCTCCTTTTTGCGGTTTGTCGCATACTCGTCCTTTCCGGATAGCAAAACAACCGCTTGACAGTATGTCCCCGCCTTTCTATAAAGTAAAACCGACGTCACTTTTTCGGAGGTGTGTTCATGGGCCCAAGAACGCTTCTGATCGTGTTTCTCGTACTGATAACCCCATTCGCCGCGGTCGGCGATGACGCGGACGAGAGGAAGCCCGGCGCGAGCGAGCCGATTCGGCAGCTCTTCGACCCGGAGCCGGTCGAGGACTGGCGGGTGGTCTTCACCCGGACGGTGGTCATGGTGCCCATGCGTGACGGCATCCGCCTCCACACCGAGGTCTACCAGCCCAGGAACCAGACCGGAGACCTGCCGGTCATCCTCGAGCGCACCCCCTACGGGCTGAAACCGGACGACAACGGTTTCAGCACCCGGATTCGCAAGTTCCGAGAGCTGGTCAAGGACGGCTACATCTTCGTGTTTCAGGACATCCGCGGCCGCTTCGACTCCGAGGGCGAGTATGTGAGCCTGGGCCCGGTGCGCCACCACCTCGACCCCGAGGCCACCGACGATTCCACAGACGCCTGGGACACGATCGAGTGGATCGTCAACAACGTACCCGACAACAACGGCCGGGTCGGCACCCTTGGCATCTCGTACGGCGGCTTTCTCACCACCCGGGCGCTGGTCAACCCCCACCCCGCGCTGCGCGCCACCTCGCCGCAGGCCACCTGCGCCGACATGTTCGTCGGTGATGACTGGCACCACAACGGTGCGTTCCGGCTCGAGTACGCTTTCCGCTGGATTGCCTCGATGGAGCGGGCCAAAGACAACGACATCCGCTCCACGGATTCCCCGATCGCTCGCTACGACACCTACCAGGGATTCCTGGAGCTCGGCCCGCTGTCCAACATCGACAAGGAGATCCTGCATGGACAGGCGCCGAGCTGGACCGCCTTTGCCGAGCATCCGAACCTCGACGATTTCTGGACCACCGAGATGTGCGGTGTTCTGCCCTACGTTGAGGGCGACGTTACCGTGCCCACCCTCAACGTGCTCGGCTGGTTCGACGCCGAGGACTTCTACGGACCGCTGCTCCTCTACCACGAGTACGAGAGTCGTGACGTCAACGACCGCAACCACCTGGTGATCGGCCCCTGGTTTCACGGTGGTTGGGCGGTCTCGGACGGCCGGATGCTCGGCGCGGTGGACTTCGAAAGCGACACCTCCAGCCATTACCGAAAAAACATCGAAGGGCCGTGGTTTGCCTACTGGCTCAAGGACGAGGGCCCCCTCGATCTGCCCGAGGTGACGGTCTTCCAGACCGGCTCCAACCAGTGGCAGGAGTTCGACCGCTGGCCGCCCCCCGATACCACCACGCGCAATCTGTATCTCCATCCGAGCGGCGTTTTGTCGTTCGAACCTCCGAACGAGACCGGGGGTGATGCCTTCTCGAGCTACATATCCGACCCCGACCATCCGGTTCCCTACCGGCACCGGCCGATCCGCAACCCCGAGGGCTGGGCCGAGTGGCAGCTCGAGGATCAACGCATGGCCCACCTCCGGTCGGACGTGTTGACCTGGGAGAGTGAACCCCTCGAGGAGGACGTGACCCTGACCGGCGACGCGGTTGCGAAGCTCTTCGCCTCGACCTCCGGCGAGGACTGCGACTGGGTGGTCAAGCTGATCGATGTCTACCCCGAGGACTACCCGCCAAACCCCAAGATGGGCGGCTACCAGATGATGGTGGCGGGCGAGGTCTTCCGGGCCCGCTATCGCAACAGCTACGAGAACCCGGAGCCCGTCGCACCCGGAAAGGTCACCGGGTACACCATCAACCTGCGCGACCGCAATCACCGTTTTCTGAAGGGCCACCGCATCATGGTCCAGATCCAGAGCTCGTGGTTCCCGCTCATCGACCGTAATCCCCAGACCTGGGTCGACAACATCTACCGAGCGGTGGAGGAGGACTTCAAGGCCGCCACCCAGCGGGTCTACACCTCCCGGAGATACCCGACCCACATCGTCCTTCCGGTCAGAGACGAGAAGGGGCACTGAGAAGCGATGCGCACGCTCCGTGGAATCACCACTCGATCTAAAGTTCAGCCGATGATCGATCGTTCGGCGGTTTTCAAAGGGCGTGCACCAGCCTATCTTTTTGGGTGTGGCTCTTGAGCACGCATGGAGCCATGCGACTTCGTCAAAGGGAGGCACGAAACATGAAGAGCACTTTTTCGAGCGGTGGTCTGGCACCGATGTTGATCGCTGTCGCTCTGATGGCCGTGCCACCGTTCGTGGCGGCCGACGAGGGTGACCCCAGGGGTCAGGTGATGGCCATGGTGGGTCTGGCCTTCACCTGCTACCAGACCGGCCAATTTGACAAGGCCGGTGAAATTGCCTTCCCACCCGAGGTCGAGTTCCCGGTCGGCGGGATTCTCGGGACCCAGACCATGCGCCAGTTCTCGTCGTGGACGATCGACTTCGACAGCATGACCTACATCTTCGAGGAGTGAGGAAACCGTCCCATCCGGCGCGAGAACGCGGGTGGGCGAACGACGAAGGGAAAACCGATGGGACTTTCACGACGTGACTTTGTCAAGGCAGCCGGCATGGGCGCGGTGGCGCTGGGTTTGCCGGGCGGAACAGCGCGGGAGGCGGCGGCGCAGGGCGCCGTCGACACGTACAACGAATGGCTATTCATCGACGCGCTCGCAGGTGTGTCGCTGGAGGGAGACTGGTTCGAAACTGTCAAGCGGTCGGGCATCACCATGCTCGACACCACGTTGGGTGGTCCCGGCAAACCCACATTCGGCTACGAGCAGGCGGTCCAGGATCTCGCCACGTGGCACGGAATCTTCGATCGGCTGCCCGACAAGCTGATCCGGGTCCGTACGACAGAGGACATTCTGGAGGCCAAACGAAGCGGCCGACTGGCGGTGATGCTCGGGTTCCAAAACGCCACCCACCTGGTCCGCGACATCGACAACGTCGAGTTCTTCTACAACCTCGGCATCCGGCAGATGCTGCTCACCTACAACTCGCTCAACGCCCTCGGCGCCGGATGCACCGCCCTCAAGGACGCCGGTCTGAGCCACTTCGGGGTCGAGGTGGTCGAGAAGATGAACCAGCTCGGCATGCTCGTCGATCTCGCCCACTGCGGGATCAAGACCACCCTGGATGCCATCGAGGTGTCGTCCAAACCGGTGCTCTTCACCCACAACTGCTGCCGCGCGCTGTGCGACAACGCCCGCAACAAGACCGACGAGGAGATCCGCGCGATGGCGGCCCGCGGCGGTGTGATGGGGATCAACACGGTCAACTTCTTCGTCAGCAAGAAGGACCGTTCGACCCTCGACGACCTGATCGCACACTTCGAGCACGCCGTCGAGGTGGCCGGGATCGACCACATCGGCATTGGGAGCGACTCGTCCATCGCTGGCTGGCGAGCCTCCTTCCCCGATGAAAAGACCTTCTGGGACTTCCACGACCAGTTCAAGTTCAAACCCGCGGCCGATGTCCGCTGGCCGCCCTTTATCGAGGAGATCGACGTGCCCGAGAAGTTCTACATCATCGCCGACCGCCTGTCCGCGCGCGGCTTTTCTGATGCCGACCTCAAGAAGATCCTGGGCGACAACATGATGAGGGTGTACCGGGAAATCTTGGTTTAGGGAAGGAGGGGGCATGGCAGCAGCGACCTTCCGCAAGTACGTGATGCCCGGGCTGGTGTTCCAGGGTGTGGTGATCGGAGGCGGCTACGGGACCGGCCGAGAGATCGTCGAGTACTTCATGCAGTACGGTCCTGTGGGCGGCATCCTGGGAATGTTCGCCGTCACCCTTGTAATGTGGGCCGCCATCCTGGCGATTACCTTCGAGTTCGCCCGCAAATTCGGCAGCTACGACTACCGGTCCCTGCTGATGAACCTGCTCGGTCGGTACTGGGTCGCGTTCGAGGTGTTCTACGTCGTCCTGTTGGTGATCGTGCTGGCAGTGATCGGGTCTGCTACCGGTATCCTGCTGAGGGATTTCTTCGGGATCCCCTACTTTGTCGGAGTCGGCATGATGTTCGTCGCCGTCGGCTTCCTCACCTTCAAGGGCAGCGCTCTGATCGAAAAGTTCTTCTCAGTGTGGTCGATCTTCATCTATGTCGTTTACATCCTGTTCCTGGTCGTGGCGATGGTGCGTTTCGGCGACCTCATCCAGAGCAATCTGGCCAGCGCCGAGGTCCTGCCGGGTTGGGCGGTAGGCGGTTTCAAGTACGGCCTCTACAACATGTGTGTGATTCCGGCGATCCTGTTTTGTGTCCGCCACATCGAGACCAGAAAGGAAGCTCTCGTATCGGGCGTGATAGCCGCCGTCATCGGTCTCCTTCCGGCGTTCCTGTTTTTCCTCGCGATCCTGTCGCAGTACCCCGATGTGGTCACTGAGGAGATCCCCGCCGTGTTCGTGCTCGAACGGGCCGGGGTGCCAATCGCGCTGGTGGCGTTCGTGATCATGCTGTTCGGCACCCTGATCCAGACCGGAACCGGATTCATTCACGGCGTCAACGAAAGGATCCAGTCCGCGCTTACATCGGCAGGAAAGGAGTTCCCGTCATGGCAGAGGCCCGTGATCGCCACCATCCTGCTGCTGGTGAGCCTGGTGCTGGCCAAGTTCGGCATCATCCGTCTGGTGGCCCAGGGCTACGGGCTCATCGCCTGGGGGATCTTCGCGATCTACTTCGTACCGCTGATGACCATCGGTGTGTACAAGGTCTTCCGGCGGGAGAGACAAGTGCCCGAAAGGTGAGGTCAAATGTCCGATCTTGATTTGAACGATCTTCTCCGGGACGTCCGGACGGCCAACGTCTCGAACGCCGCGGACAACGCGCCGAGCCTGCGCGGCATCGGCTCGCTGGTGCCGGGAGGGCGTGCGGTGGGCACTGCGGTCACGGTGCGCACCGTACCCGGCGACTGGATGGCGACGGTGCGATCGATCGACGTCGCCGAGCCGGGTCAGGTCATCGTGGTCGAGGCGGGCGGCGAAGCGCCGGCGGTATGGGGCGAGCTCGCCACCGAGAGCTGCATCGTTCGGGGTGTGGCGGGTCTGGTGGTCGACGGCGCCGTCCGCGACACCGAGGACATCCGGCGGCTGGGGTTCCCGGTGTGGACAAAGCTCGTGTGCTCGGACGCCGGCGTCCCGAAGGGCGGCGAGGTCAACACGCCGATCACCATTTCGGGCCAGACCATCCGTCCCGGCGACTGGATCGTGGCCGACGACGACGGCGTCATCGTGCTGCCGCAGGATCGCGCCCGCGAGATCGCGGAGGCCGCGGCGGCCGTGGCCGAGATGGAGCGCTGTCTCCGCGAGCAGATCCGGGCCGGGACAACGCTCGGCCGGCTTCTCGATATGAACGAGTGAACTGCCCGACATGGAGGTTTCGTATGACGAAATTCACGCTGTGCATTGCTTACGCCGGCCGGTGTCTGGTGTATCTCTTGGTGTTGATCGGCGTTGCCACGGGGGTTTTTGCCCAAGCGATCCCCGGATTTTCGCCGCTCGAGGTCAAGGTTCCCTTCCCCCCGACGCCGCTGCCGGCAGGTGGTGACACCTACCTGTGCTACGAGCTGCATCTCACGAACTTCTACCCCGAGCCGATCTCGGTCGAGCGAGTGGAGGTGTTCGGCGAATCAGAGGAGGGCACTCCACTGGTCGCGTACGAAGGTCAGGAGCTGATCGACAACATGCGCCGGCCCGGAACCGGCGACGAGCCGGACGAACGACCGAAGATCGGCGGTGGGATGTTGGCGTTCGTCTATTTCTTTGTGCGGATCGAGGCCGGACACGCGGTGCCCGGTCAGCTGCTGCACCGCATCACGTTCACGAAGCACGTCGATGGCGGTACCGAGTCCGGCGTGATTCAATCGGTGTGGCCGGTTCGAGCGGATAAGAAACCGATCGAGGTGGGGCCGCCGCTCAAGGGGGGCTACTGGGTGGCCAGAAACGGTCCCTCCAATACCTCGGGACACCGGCGCATGGTGCGGCCGTTGCTGGGGCCGGCGACCGTGACCCAGCGCTACGCCATCGACTACATCAAGATCGACGACCAGGGTGAACGGCTCTCCGGCGATCCGAAGGTGAACGCGAACCACTTCTGTTACGGCGCCGAGATCATCGCCATCGCCGACGGTGTCGTGAGTGCGACCACCACGGGAATTGCCGAAAATGTCCCTGGTCGCACCTTGGACGAAATCTCGAGGACCCGGATGGTCGGTAACTCGGTGATGCTCGACCTCGGGGGTGGCGTGTACGCCTTCTACGCCCACTTCAAACCGGGGTCGATACGGGTCAAGACCGGCGACCGGGTCAGCCGTGGGCAGGTGCTCGGACTGGTCGGGAACTCCGGCAACTCAGGTGGGCCGCATCTCCATCTGCACCTCGAATCCTGGCCCCTGGCGCTTTCGTCCGAGGGCCTTCCCTACGTGATCGATGCCTTCGAGCGGTTGGGCCGATGCGAGGGAAAGACCTGCACCGTCGGCCCGGCAAAAAAGGTTCGGGGGGAGATTCCCCTCCGCGACGATATCGTGCGGTTCTCGGAGTAGGCGCTGGACCCGACCTCCGGTTTTGTGCGGACCGGGGCTTCCCTTAGGGCCCGCGCGGAAATAACTTCACATTTCTTGGAGGGCGGATGCACGGAATGGTGTGAGAGTTGAAGGACTGACGTTGGAGGTGGTGATATCGATTTCAGAATCGCGATTGGGCTGCGTGTC
>SDBS01000404.1_pt1 | contig 41135 bp, 44 predicted proteins | sample 2277091 | NCBI WGS metagenome assembly SDBS01 (sample SAMN10404972, study PRJNA504765) | marine sediment metagenome | isolation source: marine sediment core GS10_PC15, 163 cmbsf | place: Arctic Ocean: Southern Knipovich Ridge | collected 2010
TCCTGACTATTTTGCGCGGCTAATATTATCTCCTTAGCTAAATTCTCTTCAAATGATCTTTCATTTGAATGAGACCCTGAACTAATCGCTTGAACTAAATACTTCAAAGCTAAGTCAACTCGACGCTGGGGTGCGATATCCACTGCTGAAGCATAGCTTATCCCTCCCATCGCAATTTTGGTCGTTTCTTCTCTAGGGCTTATATTGCAAACTGCATTAACTAAAAGTTGGATAGGATTTTCTCCTGTAAGCAAATTAATTAACGTGAATGCATTCTTTATGGCAATCAATAATTTACTTTTTTTTCCAGAATTATAAGAACTTTTACGACCCCTAACTTTACTACCGATAAATCCGGGAGACAGTAATCTATTAGCAAATCGTTCAATAATTGAGACTTTAGAGGATTTCCAGAATCGTTTATGTTCATGTCTTCCAGAAGAATGAGGGATGATAATAGTTTTTAAATTAATATAGTTTTCTAGAGTTGTATCTCTAATCTCTATATTTGCAAAAGACCATTTGTTAAATAATTTTACTTCCTTTTTTGTTTTGCTCATGTTAACTTACCTCATTACTTATCGTAATGGCTTTTCTTTCTTCCCGCTAAGTAATGCCTGTAGTGATACTCCATTTACTTTTACCACCTTAAAACGCACTCCTGGAAGGTCTCCAACAGCACGTCCTTTTGCTCCTCCAATTCCCTCTATAATAATTCTATCATGCTCCTCTATGAAGTTCAACGCGCCATCACCCGGTAGGAACGCAGTCACGGTTTTTCCATTCTTTTTTAGTTGAACTCGTACACATTTTCTTATTGCTGAGTTAGGTTGTTTACTTTCTCGTCCAACTTTTTGTAATACAATTCCTAAAGCTTGACAAGCTCCTTCAAGAGGGTCTGAACGTTGTTTTAACTTTAATTTTCTTCTCTTATATTTAGTTTTTGACCATTTGAATTTTTTTCGATTAGCTTTAAGTTGTCTTGCTGCATATAGTCCTTTTGGCACTTCTTTTACCACAAAAATTTAATTATTATAATGTAAAAAAATACATCCTTAAACTTAAAATTTATGTATGTGAATGAGCTCTTATATAATCTTTATTTCTAATTCATACGAAAAATACTCTAATTTAAATTTACATATCTGGTTATTAAAAATTTTACAAAAGGAAGTGTTATTTATCTAAAATATTTTGTAATGGTATTATAGGCGGTATGAATAGCTTAAAATTCAGATTTTTTGAAATCTTTGTTAGATGTTTTTTGTATTGATAATTACATTATCAACGTCATAATACCTTAAAACTAATCCTTTGATTTTCCGTATCATCGAACCATCTTTACCAATTGCTTTTCCGCGATCTTGAGGACGTACCGTTATTATAACTGTTTTCTTCTGATTTCGGCTTTCTTTTATATCAATATCTTGTATTACAATTGAATTTTTAGTTGTTTGCAAGATATTGTGTATGAATTGGTCAAGATTTTCAGAGAAGGCGATAATATCTATCTTTTTTTGGAGTTTTAACTTTAAATCTTTAACATGTTCCCCCGCTTTACCAATTGCTTTCCCTACATCTTCTTCTTTCACTAAAAAGATTATAATTTCAGTTCCGTTTTCAGGTGCTTTAAAAATAAGACAATCTTTTATTATAGCTCCGGAGATGTTATTAAATAATGAGATAAGTTCCATTGATTCCCGATCAATTTTAATGTGCCTTTTTAACATGATAAAATTCTTTTACTCTACTTATTTTCTTCCAGTTTTTAAAGATTGTAAATCAGAGTCTCCAAAATCAATTATTCCCATTACGGAAATCATATAAGGCTTAGCACAAGCCAATCCTAAATCCCAACTTGAACTTTTATATCTATGAATATAGAGTTTATCTTTTAAAAGTGAATTGTAATAATTTAATTTATTCATTAATTCTTGAGGACAATTATTGCTTACAATGAGCATGGCGAATTGATTCTCTCTTAAATATTTTAAAACTTGATTTTTACCATAAATAATCTTACCAGTTTTATAAGTAACTTTGATGTTAGCATTAATATCAAATTCTTTAGTTTTCTTTCTGCTTAGATCAACTTTAGTAATGGTAGATTTACTCTTCCTTGCCATAGTATTTTCAAAACGTATCTATATATTAAGTAAAAAGAATAATACTTATTTAATTTTTAGTACTTTTAGGACTCTACTTCTACATTAAAATTTTTTGGTTTTTAATTATTTTGGCAATATTCTATAATTTAATTTATTGAAAAATTAATGCAATTATATTTATTATAAGCTTATTGAATACCATTAACTAAGGTTGGTTTTTTTTATTTTTATTTAATATCGCTAAGTTTGCATCCAGATCAAACATAATGGCAACTCTACCTGTCCCAATTGGTGAAATTTGTCCTACTATCACGTTTTCTGGGATTCCAAGCAATCGTTCTTCTTCTCCATACAATCCTGCGTCGAGTAGTTGGTTAACTGTAACTTCAAATGCGGCTCTTGCAAAAACACTCGATTTAGACCCGGAAATTCCATGTCTACCAATTGATTGGATTGCTCCCGTGTGACACATCAGATCGCTGAGAATTAACAAATGACGCAAGTCCACGTCAAGGCCTTGTTGTTCTAGCACTTTTTGTGCTTCGACTATTATCATTGTTCGTGCCGCTTCAATGCCATATAACTTTTCAATTTCGTGAATGTGATTTGAAACTGTTCTTGTTATATCTACACCTTCAATTTGTACTACACCATCCATGTTAGTGCCTTCAGTTTTAATTATCCATTCTTCACCACTATCTGAAGGTGTTAGCAACCCCCTCTTTACTCCTCTAATCCCTTTTACAACTTTTTTAAGAATTTTCTCTCTTAATTTTTGTAAGTTTTGTAGACCTTCTATTCCAGGATCAATAATAATTGAATTTCCTTCACGCTTTATAGTACCTTTCTTCTTGTATCGCTTTAAAATATCAGGGATTTCATTAATATCAATTCCTTTCTTTTCACAAATCTCAGGTATTAAATTAATAACTATATGCCAATTCACAAAATCTAAATTAACATCATGGGTTATGTGTTCTATACGTATTTGTTCAATGCGATTGTGAACTTCAAGAGCTTTCTCTTCAGTTTCTCGATACCCTTCTTCCAAAAATATTGTCATTTGAGGAGTTGACGGAAATCGACGGGCATCTACAATTTCAATTAATCTGGGTAATCCTTGGGTAACTGAAAACTCTTTTGTGCAGAGAATAGGAAAGATTTAAAAAAAATCTCTGTTCTCTTCTACACCCGCATAATGAAACGTGCGGAGAGTCATTTGAGTGCCAGGTTCACCAATCGATTGTGCAGCCACCGTTCCAACAGGCTCCGAAGTCTCGACAAGAGCGTTTGTAAAGTTTATGAAGATTTTATTTAAGAGATATTCGAGTTGTTCCACTTCTAAATCTTCATCCTTTATTCTTTCTCTAATTTTATTTACTAAATCTTCTGGAATTCCATCTTGTTGTAATGTACTTAAATTTTTTTCTAAAATTTCTGTGGTTACTTTTACCATTTTTCTCAAACCTTAAATTTCTAATTTAATTTTAAACTTAATGTTGTTTTTTCTATTCTTGAAATGCTTTTATAAGAATTTCCCACAATGAATTTTTTCTTTGCCATTGTTTTATTCCTTCCTCTTAAATTTTTGAATTTATCCTAATTTTTTATTTTTCCATTCCAAATAACCTTTCGTTTCCTTACTTCTCCATACTGCTTTCTTTCCAGTCTCCTCTTCATATTGATGCTTTAAAGTATCTTCATCCAGTTTTTCTTTTTTAGGTTTTGCTTTAGGTGTGGTCTTTTTTCCGGGTTTTTTTTCCGGTACAGTCTTTTTCTCCGTTTTAGGTTTTTTAGGAGTAGCCTTTTTTTGGGCGGGTTTCTTTTTTGATGAAAGAGTTTTTTTTGTTTCTTCTTTTGTTTTTCCGGGTTTATTTTTGAGTAATTTTCGAATCTCTTCTACATCAAGTGCTTTAGCTTTTAATAGTAATACTTCTAAATTCACAGCAGCTCCATGATCTGTATGAGTGGGCTCAATGCCGTCATCGCCGAAAGTAAACTGTATAATGTTTTTATCACTATTTCTCACAGTACCATCATTCTCAACTACCATATCTTGTAAGGCATTAACCAATCTCCGTTGCATGTATCCAGACGTGCTCGTTCGGACAGCTGTATCAACCAGACCCTCTCTACCACCCATAGAATGAAAGAAGAACTCCACAGGATTCAACCCGTTTCGGTAAGAGGAGGTCACAAATCCACGAGCCTCCGGTGATAAATCATTTACTTTAAAATGAGGTAATGTTCTCATACTATACCCGCGATTAATTCTTTCTCCTCTTATTGCTTGTTGTCCAACTACGGCAGACATCTGTCCGAGGTTTAATATATTCCCTCTAGCTCCAGATTTAGTCATTATAACTGAATGAGCTTTATCCCCGATAAAATCTGATGCAATTTCTTCGGCTTGTTTACGAGCTTCTGCTAGTATTTGTCTTAGTCTTAGTTCTAAGGTTTCTCTCATAGAACGTCCAGGAGCTCTTCTAAGAATTTTATTATTGTTGTCGTTAAATGCTTTGATGAGTTTTTTAGACTCTAAATTTGCATTTTCTAAAACTTTAGAGATTTCATCAGCGGCATGTCCATGTACATAAACCTCATCTAATCCCATTGTAATTCCATTTTGTCTGATAACATATAGGAGCATCTTTGTCGCACTATCTAAAAACTGCCTTCCGAGGGCATTTCCATGGTCTTTAATGATACGCTGTAATATACTATTTGACTGCATAGCCCCAAAAGAATTCTCATCAATGGTTCCTGTTATTAACCTACCATTTCTTATTACAACATAGGCATCATATTCGCAATTTTCCTCTTTACAAACTTCACATTTTTTACAGAATTTAGATTTAACTTTAATATTTAAATCATTTGGAAATAAAGTACTAAAAATGTCCTTTCCAGAATATAGTGGTTCTGGATCAGTTGTTATAGGAGTTAATTGGTCAAAACTAAAATTGGAGTTATTCGTAAAAACATCTCCAGTATACAATAATTTTAATGTGTCTTTTTTATTATACAATGCTTCTTTACTTGTAAATTGAAATACGCTTGAAATAAAATCTTGGATTCCACCAAGAATTGGTCCACCAAATCGGGGAGATAATATGTGTTCTTGAACTTTTAGAAGCAATTCTGCTTCGGTCCGAGCCTCTTCACTTTGGGGTACATGTAAATTCATTTCATCTCCATCGAAATCTGCATTATAGGGAGGACAAACAGTTAGGTTTAATCGAAAAGTCCTTCCATCCATAATTTTTACTTCATGAGCCATTATTGACATTCTATGAAGGGAAGGCTGACGGTTAAATAACACTAAATCTCCATTATTTAGGTGGCGCTCAACAGTAAATCCCGGCGTAAGCATATCAGCGATAATTTTCAGATTTTTAACATAGCGAAGATCGATTCTTCTGCGATCATTACGTATGATGTAGTTAGCACCAGGGTGGTTGAATGGTCCATTTAACACCATTTGTTTCATTTCTTCAATATTCCAATCGTTCACATTAGTTGGAATAGTTAAAATTTTCGCAATTTCTATTGGAACACCAACATCGTTAATGCTAATATATGGATTTGGTGAGATTACACTTCTGGCAGAAAAATCAACTCTTTTTCCGCTTAAATTACTTCTAAATCTTCCCTCCTTTCCTTTTAGTCTCTGGGTTAACGTTCTAAGTGCTCTTCCTGAGCGATGTCTTGCTGGAGGTATTCCTGAAACTTGGTTATCAAAGTAAGTTGTTATATGATATTGTAATAATTCCCAAAGATCCTCAACAATTAAATGTGGTGCTCCAGCATCAATATTTTCTCTAAGTCTTTGATTGATCCGAATAACGTCAACCAATTTATGAGTTAAATCATCTTCAGAACGTATTCCACTATCTAATGTAATTGAGGGTCTTGCACATACAGGGGGGATAGGTAAAACAGTAAATATTACCCATTCTAGGCGAGCGTTTTCAGGTGCTATTCCTAAGATCCTAAGATCAATGTCGCTCATTTTTTTTAAACGTTCTAAAATCTCAATTGGAGTTATTCTCCGGGATCCTTTTCCTTCTTCTTCTTCATAGAATGTAGTAGGTTTCTCAATAACAATTTTCTTTTTCTTCGCACCACAATAAGGGCAACCTTTTGTTTTTCTCGCCCGTTTGAAAACAATTTTAGAAGCACTTTCATCTCCTTCAAAAAATATCTTTCGATGCTCCATTTGTTCTTCTCGAAAAATATCTTTTTCTTCTTCCGAAAGCATTAGCCGAGAGCAATCTGGACAGATACTTCGTAATACCTTTAATACTTTCTTCGCATATCCTACGTGAATAACTGGACGGGCTAATTCTATATGCCCAAAATGTCCCATACAATTACTCACGAGATTACCACAAGTTTGGCAACGTTGGCCTGGCTCAATAGTGCCAAGTCGTTGATCCATTAATCCAGATGGGATTGGGATTATAGTGAATTCCGAATTGAAATTTAATGTCCATCTTCATCATAAGTATCTGCTGTAATAATACGAGCAGCAGACATCTTACGTATCTCATCTGGGCTTAAAAGTCCAAATTTTATTTTATCTATTAATTTATTTCTTGAAAACGTATAGCTCATGAAAAAATACCTTTAAATTATTATATTGTTATCCTCATTAATTAGTCCTAAAGAAAGAGTGTGACTCATGGGAGAAAACATCCTTTGTGATTATTGAAAATTGATAATTTTAAAAAACAAGAATACAAGTCTTCCAATGTACATAATTAAAGATAACAAATATTAAAAATTTTACTGTTTTAGGTACTTTGAATTTTCGATTACATTTAAATAGCTAAATGTGCTATTGTTATTTTAAACATGCTTTACTAGAAAATTGGAGATTAGTAAAAATGAAGTTTTAACAAAAGAGTAGAATTTTTTCTATAATTTTTGAAATTTTCCTTATTTTTGGATTATTAACATTTGATGTGAAAGCAGAAGAAGATCCACCAACACCAGAAGAAGCTTTCGATGGGCATAATTTCGAGGAAAATTACTGGGACATAAATGTTTTTAATAATTCAAACTGGGATGCTCCAGAAGTAAATAACGAAATATCATGGCTTGATAATACGGAATATTAAGTGGATTAAAGAAGGAAACTTTGAGATGGGTATGCTAGCTTTCATTAACAAAACTCATTATGAAATGGGAGAATATTCAACCTACACAACTCCCACACAATTCTGGTGGAAACACTTTTTGGAAAATGGTACCGAAATCCTCATCGCATCTATGCATTGCGCATGGTTTGGTTTTGGGGATAATGTTATAGCTAATGACATTTATGATGATGGAGAACAAATAAATCCATTCTTTTATATGGGAATGACGACCCCAGAAATGAGAAATATAGTAGGAATTAAGTCAAATCCAAAAACTGAATCATTTCCATTGCAAAGATCGGTAAATGAATCAATTATTACTTATACATGGGGTTATAACTATTCGGATATAATTTTTTATATACCTAAAATAGAAGAGATTAATGGTACACGAATTTTTAAATGGGATTTTAATTATGCAGATCCAGGATCTTACATCGATGGATCATCTGCGATTGGAAACCAGACATATATCTCTTATACATATACTTTAGAAGTGGATACCGCAAAAGGAGAATCAACTTTATACCAAAATTATGAAGCTGGAAAATTTGATACTTTAATGATTAAACCAAATGAAACATCAGATTGGATACAAGTTCATGATGGAGAACAAGGATATATGCCAGATGATTGGGCGCTCGCTCTTGGAACTTGGTCGTTCATTTGGGCAGATCAGGACTGGGCGTTGGCGGATCTAGCAGAGGGTGAAATAAATCCAACTACACATAAAACAGGATTAACAGAAGTACAAACCACTTTAGGAGGTACGCATTTATTTGATTTTAAATTTAGTCAAAAACCCACTTATGAACTTACTGATATCAATGATACAACAACTAATACATATCCAGTTTATTATGAATCTTTAGATATCGAAAATGATGGAGAATTTATCAATTTTATATCAGGAATGCTTCCATTGATGGGGGATTTTGCAAGGTTAATTATTAGTTATGCTATTAATCAAACAAACCACTTTACGTACGGAGTTCCTTATGATGATGCATGGGATTCTTTTGCCCCCGATGAAGCCGCAGCTTTCTTTATTACTTCTTATCCTAAATTTGGTGAAAGTGGAGGAGGAAAACTTGTACATGATCCTGTATTTGTAGCATATTTTGAAGTTTCTGCTTTAGTAAATCAAGAAAGCATACCTGACTATGCTGTAGAAATCCTTATAGTTGTTTCTATAACTGGAATAGCTATAGTTCTAATACCGAAAAAGAAGGTAAAGAAATAACTTGGAAAACGTAAACTAAAAAAATTCTATTACCTTTTATTTTTTTTTAGTTGGATAGAAATGTTTTATTTTTAGGCTGTAATCTATAATAGTTTAATTTATTGGTATATTTAATTAATTGATAATGAAAATTATTGATGTTTTTAGAATCAGAATTGTTGTTTTTTTAATTCAAATATCAATTTTAATTCTGCTAATACATTTATTTGATTATAAACATGATTTAAATCTTCTACTATTTCCGAAACCTCGCGATACTACTGAAGAACAGATAGCTATAATTGAATGGTTATCTAATTATACATTGTATGAAGATTGGAGTGATTTATTTTTTATTTACACAATTTGGCTTTTAATTTCAATAATTCCAATTCTCATTTATAAGAATTATAAACGAGCGTATTCTATGAATTTTTTAACATTTTTTTTTCCTAATTTTTTTCTGTATACTTTTTTGCGGAAATATTATCGATCTTATTTTAACGCAAATTTTCTTAGTTTGTTCATGAAAACCATAATACTTGCTGTTATAATCATACTCTTTTCTATCGGGCTCTCATTAGGCATAAAAAAAATCATGAAAACTAAAATCGATACTCAGATTGCAGATTTAGAAGTCATCGCAAGAAACATTACAACTGTTTGCCCTCATTGCGGAACTGAATTTGCTTCTATTCCGAAATTTTGTTATAATTGTAATTTAGATTTAACTATTAAAACTGAGGATAAAAATGGATAAGAAAAATAACAAACAATCATTAGATGTATTGTTTAATCCAACAAGTGTAGCAATTTATGAGGCAAAGCAAAACATTTCATTTTTCCTTAAAGGATTTAAAAGACAAAATTTTAATTTCGAGAAGATATATTTGGTTTCTCCTAAATTGGAAGAATTTTCAGGTTTAAAATGCTATAAAACATTTGATAATATTCCCGAAGATACAATAGATCTTTTAATATTGTCAATTAGAAGAGGGTTACTTATTGAATCTTTAAAAAATATTCTCTCGAAAAAGAAAGTCCGCTTAATACACATATTTACTGCTGGAACGGGTGAATTTGATGATATAGGCTTAGAAATTGAATCCCAGATAAAAGAAATCCTAGATAATTATACATTCACGAGAGCAATTGGTCCAAATTGTATGGGGTTATATAGTCCTAGAGGGAGAACTGCATATTACCCCTCATTTCCAGTAGAGAGGGGAAATATTGGATTAATCTTTCAATCAGGAGATCTACATTCTAAAATGATAAAATTTGGCTCGCGTAGATATGATCTCAGATTTTCGGTTGGTGTAAGTGTTGGAAATTGCATTGATCTCCAAATATCTGAAATATTGGAATATTTTAATAAAGATGATGAAACTGACGTAATTTGTGTCTATTTTGAAGGAATATCACCATTCCATAAAAATGAAGGTAAAAAATTATTTAGTGTTTTAAAAAAGATGAGAAAGCCCGTTTTATTCATGAGAGGAGGAAGAACTAAAAGAGGGCAATCAGCAGTATTAACACATACAGGAAGCTTAGCAACAAAAAGCAATATTTGGGAAGCTATTTACAAGCAAACTCCCAGCATTGAAGTTCCTCCCTCATTGGACGATTTAATTGATTATGCTTATCTTTTATCTAGTTATATAGCTCGGTTTAAAAAAGACAAAAAAGAAATTTTCTATCCAGAAGATAAACGAGCTTTAGTAATTCTGTGGTCTGGTGGATTTGGAATTTTAGCAACAGATACTTTAACGGAGTTAGGACTAAAATTACCTTATTTTGAAGGTAAGACTTTAGAAAAGCTTAAAGAAGTATATCCTATTAAAATTGGGAGCTTATCGAACCCTTTTGATTTACCTTGGATAATACACCAAAAAGTATTTGTAGACGTGTGTAAGGCAGGTATTGATGAGAATATTGATTTAGTAATTTTTGAAACCGATTCCTGGAAAGATTTAGAGGGTGATCCTTTCAAAGCATATTATAAAAATTTATTAGAATTAAGGAAGCATGTAGAATCTTTAAATAAAATATTCCTAATTATTTTACATCAATATCCTAGTCAATCTCAAGCAATTTTTTACAAAATGTTAATTAAAGATAATTTCATGGTTTATCCTACTATTGAAACTGCGGCAAAATCTTTTTTAAAACTATATGAATATGGCAAAAAATTAAATAGGTTATTAATGTAGTAATGGCTGGAGAAATAATCGCAATTATAGCAGTTCTTAGTTTTGTCATCTCAAATGTGATATTTAGAAAAACTGAACATGATACAAGTCCAGTTTATATAAACTTTTTCCGTACTGGGATTGGAACAATATCTTTTTTTATAATTGCAATAGTATTAAACATTTTCATTAAGATTTTCCTAATCCCATGGGAGATATGGATAATATTAATCATCAGTTTTGTATTTGGTCAGGTGGTGGGGGATACTGCTTACTTCAAAGCTCAAAAGGAATTAGGGGTAACTGTTGCAATAGCAGTTTCAATGACATTCCCACTATTTACATTCATACTTTCTTTATTGTTTTTAAATCAAGTATTTGATGTAAAGATAATTTTCTCAATGCTATTGATTGGTGGTGGGATAATATTAATTGGAAAAAGTAAGATTGAATCAAGTAATAATGATATAACAAATAAAGCTTCTGAATCAATCACCCCAAGTATAACCCTACATAAAATTAGCAAAGAATATTTGTTTAGAGCCCTTATTTTTGGGTTAATTGCATCCTTAGGTTGGGCAATAGCCCTTGTTATGATAGATTTTGCACTTAATGAAATTGATAAAATACTCCAAGCAAAACAAAATATTAGTTCAATAATCGGTAATGTCATTCGTTTTCCTTTTGCTTCACTAATGTTAACTTCAATGGTGTGGAGAGAAAGTTACATTACGAAAAAGAGAGAAAATTTATCCAAACAAAAAAAATCTTCGAAAACATATATTTTATTGATAGTTGGATCTATTATAGGAACATCTATAGGTGCTTATGTTTATACTGAAGCTGCTCGAATAGCCGGAGCAACTATTTTAGCTCTAATTGCAAGCGCAAGCCCTTTATTTGCACTTCCATTGGCCTATTTCATAAATAAAGAAAAAATTTCGAAATTAGGATTTTTCGGTGTAACCGTAACTATTTTAGGAGTAATAGTGATTATTATATGAATAAATATTGATGAAAACGGGCTCTGTCATACAAGCGCATTGTATAAAAAATAAATTGTTATTCTTTTTTTTAGGTTATTCGATCATAATCCAATTTATTTTTCTCTAATATTTTGACAACAAGCACCTTAAAAATTTCTTTGATATTGTAATTGTCTTTTGAAGAAGTTTTATAAAAGTCAACTTTTGCATGTCTAGCCATGAAACGATCAACAACTAAATCATCTACTTTTGATTTGTCATCAACACTTTTGACAAGATCGCTTTTTGATCCAATAAACATTTTAGGAGTATGTTCATGATTATATTCCCCTAGCCTTTCATACCACCAATCTAATCTTAGTAAAGTTTGAAGATCTATTAGATTAAAAACCATAAGAATTCCATTTGCTCCATTAATATAATAAGGAAATAATTTTTTGAATTGTTCACGTCCGCCAAAATCCCATATACTAATTCTCGCAAATGTATCCTGACCACTCACAATAATCGGAAGATCATAAGTGTAGAACTCGATTCCTAGTGTTTCTTTTGTATCCACTTCAAATGTATCGAAACATAATCTCCTTGCAATGCAAGTCTTCCCCACACGATCTTGACCTATCAAAACTATTTTTAAAATATAAACGGGTTTACTAGCTTCATTCAGCTTATTCTTGTAATCGTCATTATAGGTCATGATAATAATGCTCTTTTTTTATCATATATAAAATTTAAACTTTTTAATTTAAAATAAAAGTAAGGATTTATAAATTTTAGACTTATACTTAAATTTAATTTTTGATCTGTCAAGTAAGAAAATTTCTTTAATTTGTGAAGATCCTCCATATTTGTAACATACATCTAAATCGTTTTCTACCATTTGTATGTGATTTTATAAAATAAGTAGTAAATTAAAAAACTCAGTTCTTCTGCAAATTTAAAAATAAAGGATTTATCATCTCAATTACTAGCTTTTGATGAAATTATTTATCATCATGTAGATGCTATGGAATCTGGGTTGGTTTTCTATGTTGAAAAAAAGGAATAATACATAAAATTATGGCAATAAGCTCAAAAAAAAGAAAAATCCAACAATAATATTAAGAGCAATAACAATTATTAAGGCAAAAAGTAAAGGAAATACGTTCTTCTCTTTCTTATAATTGTAAAGAACAAGTCCAACAATAACGCCGAGAATAATTAAACAAATAATAAACGGTGCTAATATATCAAGAGGATCAAAAATTGAGATTTATACACACCAAAGTAATAATAATTATTGCCTTAATTATGAATAATGGAAAAAAAATATATAAGTATTTTCAATTTTTATATATCCATTAAATTAATTCCTCCCTTATTAAGAATTTCAACATAGGATGGGTTTGTATGTTGCCAAGCACCAGAATTTATAATTGATACTAGATGATCATTTACAGTTTCTTTAGATATTCCCTTAATATGAGAGTGTGAATATATAATATGGGTTATTTTTTGAAAATTATAATTATCATCCTTTAAGAAATCCTTTATACCTTTAATAAAATACTCATATTCTCGAGTATGGTGCCATTTCATCATCATTCTCATATTCAATTTAATAAAATTATACTCAAGACCACTTAGCTCTGAAAAAAGCATATCAATTGATTCTAAAGACATATTATTTAATCTGGCTAAATCTTTCTTCATGTAATCAAACGTAATAGATTTGATTTTTTTACCACTCTTTATTATTTCATTCCAGAAATAGTCAAAACATTTCTTTACATCAAATTTATCTGAAGAGATTAATGATTTCCATAAAATTCCTTCAAAAAATCTAAACATGTCACCATCAAATTGATATCCATGAGTCATTAAACAAAAAAAATTATCTTCTAAATCAAGCCCATTGATAATAATTTTAGAAATAGGAGTATTGGGAATTTGATCACGTGAATCATACAATAAGAGCATGTCCTTATTATTCAACTTTTTTAATATAATATATTGACAAAATACCTCTTCGTTAAACAACTCATCAAAATTGCCGTATTTAAACTTGGTTAGAAACTTTTTTTTTCGACGCTTAAATTTCTCGTCATAATCTCCAGTAACAGGGATTTCATGATTCCCAAGAATGAAGATGAGATTAAGTTTCTTTTTAATTTCAAGTAATAGAGTGAAAATTTCTTGGATTTTTTCATTTTTTAAAAGGGTCTTAGGAACACTTGTACATAAATCAAAAAAATCGCCTAATATTATAAGGGCATGTAAATCATTCCCAAATTCTCCATCAATTATACCTTTCAAAAATTGATTAAATAAATCAATTTCACTCCTTAACGCCCCTAAATGCATATCAGAAACTATTAAAATTTTAGGGCTATTTTCAGACATTCCAATCCCTCTAATGACAGAAAATGCTTATTTCTTACCATTATATATGCATATATTACAATTATGTATTAAAATTTTTCATAATTTTTAGAGAAAAATTAAGAGATTAGCTGAATATAGTGAAAAAAGGTGGTTTTCAAATCTATTCAAGTAGATACGTTATTGGAATTATCTGACCAAAAATATTTTCCGTCCAAAAGTGTTTAATTAAAGATTTTGATGGTATAAATGAAATCCAAAGAATTAAATCATAAACTTTAAGTCTGAATCCACTTATTTTTGGAAGCTCCTACTTCAAGTTGTGATACTATTAGCTTGGAAATTTTAACTGTTATTCAAATAACTGTAAAGAAAAATGAAATATAAAAAAGTTGTATTTTTAAAAAAAAGTCTTAAGATTTGCTTTAGCAATCGTTTATTGCAGAATATTTTAATCTTAGATATATCTTTCTTTTATCTTCTACAATATTTTCTATAATTCCAACAAAGCATTTCACCAATTTAATTACTTTTATTAGACATATTTAGATCAACTGCATCATCCGAAGTCGATAATTGATATGATCTATTGATCTGAATTCCCTATTAAAAAAAAAAAAATTTATCAATAGTAATTTTTTTTGTCGACCAAAATTAGGAAGTCAAATTCATCGAATTATCACTTATCAACCAACACATTTAAATATAAGAAATTCTAATTTAAATTTAAATACATTTTTTAAAAATTATAAAAAATCAATTAAAATTTAGTGGAGGAATAAAAAATGGCCGCATTCGCATGGAGTCCACTACGGGCTCTAATGAAAAAAGCCGGAGCGCAAATCGTAAGTCGAGCTGCAGTTGATAAGTTAATGGATTATTTAGAAGAATATGCTAAATCATTAACTGGCTGCGCCCTTGATATTGCTAAGCACTCCCGTCGTAAGAAAATAACCGCTAATGATATGAAAATAGCAATCGATTTAATATAGATCGATAACCCCGATTTATATTTACGCAATTTTCATATTACGAGTATTTCAATTCTACTTTTTTTTTTTTAAAATCCTTATTATACAATAATTTGAAAGATTCTTATAAAAGCATCATCATCGCACTATAAACACTAAACATTGTTTCTCACTACATAAAAGAATATTCAATAAATCTACGAAAATCAAATTTTATTAAGGTGTGAGGATGACATTCAGTATCTGAATCAGGAATGAAAGTGAACAAATTTTCTAAGTTGAGAGCCCTTTTTTTAGGAGGGAGTAACATGGGGGAGGGAGATAATAATTAATATAAGAATTTATTAAATTAATCTGTACTTACAAATTTTCCGCCACACTCACACAAGAAATTGGTCCAAAAGTTTTTAGAGGAACTACCAAAAGATAGTGGAATGGCAATATATGGTTATTAAGAAGTTAAAAATCTAAAATAAAAAAGAAAAATATTAATATGTGTATTCACATATATTCACATAATAAGAAAAGAAATCAATATGAATTAATATAATGACAAATCTAACTTTATCTATTCCAAAAGAATTAAAAGATGAAATGGAAAATTTTCCAGAGATAAATTGGTCTGAAGTCGCAAGAGATTCTATTAAAAAAAAGATTGCGCAATTAAATTTCTTAAAAGGCTTCCGAATAGATAGCGAAATCTCTCCAGAAGATGCTTTAAAACTTGGAAGAGAAGTAAGTGAGCTCTTAATCAAACGTTACAAGCATGAGTAAGAATGAAATTAGTAGTTGATGCTAACATTCTTTTTGCCGCTTTAATTAAAGAAGGATCTACTGCAAAGCTATTAATTAGTGACAAGTTACAACTTTTTGCTCCTGAATTTCTATTTGAAGAATTTTCTAAATATGAAAAACTTATTCTTAAAAAGACTCATCGCTCTAATAAAGAATTCAAACATTTTTTAGGCTTATTAAAAGAGCAAATTACCATTATCCCAAAAAAAATAATCGTACCATTTTTTGATAAAGCTGAAAAAATTTCTCCTGATCCAAAGGATACAGTATATATTGCTCTTGCTTTAGCAATCAAGTCTAATATCTGGTCGAATGATAAAAAACTAAAAGAAGGCCAAAAAAGAGTTAAAATCTTCTCTACAGGTGAATTAATTAATAAAATAGATTTTGTTACTCGATAAAATTGAGTTCTAAATCTCCAACAAAGTTAAATTGTGTCCAAATTTTGCGAAAATTTCCGTACCTCTTTCCTAAATTCTCCAAGTTTGGCGTACTGTTGCATATTTAGCTTAAACCTTTCGATGTTAAGCTTCGGAATAAAAAAAAAGAAAAAATTCTTAGTTTTTGGAATTCATTTTTCTTTTGGTTTAAAAACAATTGCTGGTTTAGTTCTTTCAGAATAAGTAAAGTTATCAGCTTTTTTAATTTTGCCATATTTAGTTTCTAACTCTTCTAACGTGTCAGTTTCCAGAGCCCTTGTACGACATGTTTCGATGCATGCTGGCACTTTACCTTTTAAATGTCGATCTAAACAATAATTACATTTTCGCATTTTTGCATTTTTTTCAGGTCCAAATTGTGGAGCATTATAAGGGCAAGCTTTTAAACATTTAGAATCACATTCTTCATTACCTATACATTTATCGCTATCAACAATAACTATTCCGTCTTCTTCTCTTTTTGTTATCGCATTTACAGGGCAAACTGGTATACAAACTGGATCTTCACAATGAAAACATGGATTTATCCGGTAGCTAACATATACATTAGGAAATTTGCCTCTTTCATTATAAAAAATTTGCATAAGTTGTATAGGTCCTGCTGGAATATCATGCCAATCTTTACAAGCAACTGCACAAGCAGAACAACCAATACAACGAGTCTGATCGAAATAAAATCCTACTTGCATTTTATCCACCTCCTTCAAATTTTTCCATTTGAACAAGACACGTCTTTAAAGCTGAAGCTCCTCCTGGTGAATATGCATCTTTAGTTAAAACATTAACACATCCACCTCGATCAACTCCATTTTCATCGGGATCATACCAGGCACCTTCTGAAATTGATATTACTCCCGGAATAATTCTCTCTGTTAACCATGATTTTATAATTAACTTCCCTCTATCATTAAATACTAGGATTTTATCTCCACTTTTAATCCCTCTTGGTTTAGCGTCAATAGAATTTATCCAAGCTATATGAGGCTCAACTTCTTTAAGCCAATCCACCAAAAACAATTCTGAATGAACTCTATTCTTAGGATGTGGTGATAACAGCTGAAGAGGATATTTTTCAATTAAAGGATCATTTCTATCCTCCCATCTACTAAAGTATTTTGGAATTGGTGGATTATTAGGATCATTAATGTCCGCAATTCTTTGAGAGAAGATTTCAATTTTGCCTGAAGGAGTTTTAAATGGATTATTTTCTAAATCTTCAATTTCCTTTTTAAAAGCAACATAGGGCTCCTCTAATTTAACTCGATGGATTCCTTCTCGTTTATACTTTTGAAAATCCTTTATTTCATTTTTTGTATCTCCCGTCATTTTAATAAACTTTTTTAGAGTATCTTCTTCTTCATAGATTACAAAATCGGCAATACCAAGTTTTTCAGCGAGGTCTTCGGCAATAGTTAAATCAGACTTACATTCTCCTATTGGTTCAATTGCTTTATTAACAAAAGTAAAATAAGGACCTGAAGGCCAAGGTCGAGTGATATCATTTCTTTCTGCAGCACTAGTAACTGGTAAAATAATATCTGCATACTTAGCTGTAGGGGTTAAAAAAAGCTCAGCACAAACCATATAATCGAGTTTCTTCAATGCTTCTACAGATTTATTAGTATTCCCTAGTTGATTTAAAAAATTGTTGTTTCCAAACCAAGCAAATTTTGCATCAAATGGGTATCCTCCTTCCTTCCCTTTTAAGATTGCATCAAAAATCTTGTTTGTGTGGCATCTTTTAACAAGACGATCCTGAATATTTAACGAACCTCGTACTGACTTTAAATTTGCCTCTACCGGATTTTTAAATGGTGGAGGTATGCGAGCAGCGAAAAACATATGCCCAATTGGAATACCCATTAATCCTCCGCCTGCACTCCCACCATGACGACCGACATTACCTGTCATAGCACATAAAGTCATAGCACACCGATTGTAAAGCTCTCCTATCGCACTACGCGCAGGACCTTGGCAATCCATTAAAGCAGCAGGCTTAGTAGTAGCATATTCTCGTGCTAAATTTTCAATAACTTCTGAAGGGACCGATGTGATTTTTTCAGCCCACATAGGTGTTTTTGGAATACCATCCTCATTACCCATTATGTATTCTTTGAATTTATCAAATCCAACCGTGTATTTCTCCAAGAATTCTCCATCGTGAAGCTTTTCTTTTATAATTATATATGCCATGGCACACATCATTGCAGTATCCGTCCCAGGAATAATTGGAATCCATTGATCTGCCAAAATAACGGCAGAATCAGTGTATCTGGGATCTATACACACAATTTTAATACCAGATTCTTTTGCTTTAATAAGATTATAGATCGTATCTGTTCCTGAAATCATTCTTGCTGGATCCCAACCCCACATAATAATTAACTTTGAATTAAGAAGATCTTTTCGACTATTCCCTACAAACGGAGATCTGTATTGAGTTTGTGTTGCATAGACTGCTCCTTCAGATGAAACATTCCCATAATTAGTTGAATAACCTCCAAAACGAATAAGCAATCGCATCATAGCAAAAGCACCATCATGTAGTGCACCTTGATATCCACCACCAAATACAAGAAAGATACTTTCATTTCCATGCTTTTCTTTAACTATTTTCAACTTTTCCGCGATTTCAGTTAAAGCCTCATCCCAAGAAATACGTTTAAATTTTCCTGAGCCTTTTAGACCATCTCTTTTTAAAGGATATTTTAAGCGATTTGGATGATGCACATATTTACGGAAAGCACGGCATCTTAAACATGTCCTAAGTTGTTCATCCGTATTTTTATAGTCATCTCCCTCCACTCTAATAATCTTGCTTTCTTTAATGTGAAGTTTAAGAGGACATCGTCCACCACAATCAAATGTAGAAGTAGTGCGTATAATTCTGATTTCTTCTTCATTTATATTATTTTTTTGATTTTGCATTATATATTGCCTCAAATATTCAATTTTTTAACTCAATTTTATTTGAAAAATACTAATACCTTTTATGAAATAAAAACTTAGTCAAATTTCGAAAAATCCGGCTTTCTCCTTCCAGAAAATGCCATAAAGGCTTCTTGTGCTTCAGGAGATATTTGCCTTTTCTTAAATTCCGCACTTTCTTCAGGCATAAATTTTTCTAAGATTCCTCTATGATGTTTTTTTATTAGTTCTTTTGTCGCTTTTAACGCTGTTGGAGGTTTTTCTGCTAATAGTTCTGCTATTGCTTTAACTTTATCAAACAATTCCTCTTTTGGGAAAACTTTATTTATAATACCCATTTTCTGTGCTTCTAACCCTGTAAAGAAATCGCCGAAGAAGAACAATTCTGTAGCCCGAAATTTCCCAACTAACTCTGGTAAATTAAAAGTTGACCCAAACTCAGGTACCAATCCCAAATTTGTGAAGGGAAATTGCAATTTTGCATCCTCGGCGGCATAAAGCAAATCAAAGTGCAATAGCATTGTAGCTCCTATTCCAATTGCATATCCGTGCACAGAAGCTATTAATGGTTTTTTCGCTTTCAAAATCCATTGCATAAAGTCTTCTGAAGATCTTCCTTCAGAAGGTTTAAAATAATCTAAATTTTGAAAATCTTTTAAATAATTACCAGCACAGAAGCTTTCTCCATTACCATATATAAACATAACCCTAACATTTTTATCAGTTTCTCCTTTTTCTAAAGCTTCAGCTAGTCCCCCATACATAGCTTTTGTTAATGCGTTTCTTTTCTCAGGTCGGTTTAAAATAATATGAAGAACCCTAGTTTCTATTTTAGTTTTTATGTGTTCTGTCATAATAATTAAAGTCTGTTTTATGATTTTAATTGATATTTATCATTTTTGAAAAAGTTTGTTTAATTAAAAAGGTTTATCGTAAGATAAAAAATTAAATAAACTAACCAAAATTAATTAATCGCTGAGGAAGTAAAATTTTTGCCTTTTATCTAGAGTATTTTGCATATTTTAATGAAAAAAGCAGAAATAAAATTCAAGTTTTAAATTTTAACATTTGGATTTAAAAATTATTATTTTTCCAAAAGTTGTTTAAAAAATAGGTTTATCCATCAGATATTTTATAAAACAATTCTTAAAAAACTAATAATAAGTTTATAGAATAAATATATCGTAATTATAAAATAAAAAGAATTTTTTCAAAAAAATTATAATCTCTACTATTTCATATCGACAAATTTTCCACTTCTGAACAAATCACAGGGTTTTAGGTATGTACTGCCAATCTTTTCTGCGATGTCTTCTAATTTTTTAACATACTTTTCATAATTTTCTATATCCTTCTCAAAAGGTCCAGCGAAATTCATCCCAGCCATATTCGCATCATCTATAACTTTCCAACCAGATGCAATACCTTCTTCTAATATTCTACATCCTTCATTTAGACGAATGGCAAGACGGACATCTTGATCGACTAATCCAGCTTTACTAATCTTCGAAAAATCAGGTTGTGGTCTTCCTTTAGACCAATCATAAAATCCTTGTCCTGTTTTTCTGCCTAATTTACCTTCTTTATACATATTAATTATTACTTTCCCTGGTTTGAAATCTTCTGATAATGTCTCAGCATAATAATTTTGACCATGATAAGATGTATCAATACCTACATAATCCGCTAAAACTAAAGGAGACATCGGTCCTTTACTCTCATAATCAGCATCTAAAGATTCAAATGGAATTCCTTTTTCCAGACAAGTATCTAAGAGATAATTTGAATAAATTGAAACTGGAGCGTTAAGTCGGTTTACAATAAATCCTGGTTTATCTTTTAACACTTTTGCTATGTATCTATCTCCCCTTAAACATGGCAAGCTTTCACTTACTTTTATTCCTATTTCCATTGACTCCTCAGAAGTTTTCTCTCCGGCTATTACTTCGACTAATCTCATTAAAGGAACTGGGTTAAAAAAATGCATACCAATACATTTATCTTCCCTATTTGTAGCGGTAGCCATTTCTGTTATTGACATTGTAGAAGTATTTGAAGCTATAACGCAATGAGGAGGAGCATTTTCATCGCATGTTTTAAATATATCTTTTTTAACATCCATTTTTTCAACAACGGCTTCTACAATAAAATCAGCATCTTTCACTGCAGATGCTAAGTCTAAAGATGTTTTTAATCCTTTCATTACATCTGCGGTAACTAATTTACCCTTAGCTTCAAGTCTTTTTAAGCCTCCCTCGATGCTAGCAATTCCTTTATCAATGAATTTTTGTTTTATATCCACTATTGTAACATTATATCCAGCCATTAGTGCTACTTGTGCTATACCATTACCCATTAAACCAACACCTATTACAACTATATTCTTCACATCTACCATTTTAACACATCTTTTTTTGAATTATTGTTATTTTATTCAAGAAGAAAATAAATTATTCTAAAATATTTAATTTCTAATAATAATAGATCTTAGTTAAAATTAATGTATGACTTAATTGTATAATCTTAAGTTTCAAATTACTTTAAGTCTTCATTTATTTAAAAAAAACTCATTTGTCAAACAAGGTAAAATTTTAAAATGTTTTTAGACAGATTTAAAGAATCTCCTAAAGATAAATTGCTACTTTTAATAACAATAATAGGTCTGGTAATAGTTCTATTCGTTTATATACTAATTTTTATGCCTATTGAAACATAAGTTTCGACTTATGGGATTTTGGATTATGAATTTGCCTGGACTCAGGAGAGGGCAAAAGAAATTCTCTCGGTATGGGGAGTTCAAGGGAGAAACAAAGAATTATTAGGAATATATTGGGATTTTTTATTTATAATTGGTTATGTCTTCTTAGCTTTTGGTTTAATTGTGCTTATACTAAGGAAATCAGTAGGAAAAATCCAAAAATTAGGAATCTATTTTACATTAGTGCCTTTTTTGATAGGTTTTTTTGATATAATTGAGAATATTAATTTACTAGTAATGTTAAGTGCGCCTACTTCATTCACAGCTTTTACACCATTTATTGCATCAATCAGTGTATTTTTTGAAGATACATGGACATAGATCGTGTTGATATTATTTTGTTTTGCATCCTCAATCAATTTATTGAATAAAACCGTACCAAAGCTTTTTATGAGTATATTTAGGTTTGATGAAATAGGTCAGTTTTCCTGTATATCTGAAATTGTCATCGGGTAAGTAATTTCTTAAAATGGCATAACCAACTACATCCGTTTTTATCTCTAACACATGACATGAGATTGCTTCTTGTATTGTTTTAATAAAGAAATTAACATCAAGTTCTTCTTCGGAGTAGGCAGCGAAACTGTTTTTAACATAATAGTTATAAATTCTTAAAATATCTTCTATATTCGAGGCTCTAAACTGCCTAAGCTTATATTTATTCATCATAATAAAGAAAATAAGTGATATAACTAGAAATATAATAGTACTCAGATTAAAACTCCACAATGTTAATATTATATTACAAATTATATTAGTAAACTTGTTTTTTGACAGTTTTGGGTGCAATCGTTACTTATAAATTTGATTTTTTCTTAACTATTAATAGACAAAAATAAGATTTTTAAATTCATAAGTGGAGGCGATGTAATTTCTCTGCTAAAGATATTAAGCCTGTTAAACTAGAGAAGGAGGTTAAGGATTGCTTTTTCATTTTTGAGAGTGTGTGCTACCACATTGAAAAGTTCTCAAGCGAATGCGTGGATTTAAAATGTAAATATTATAAATCTGGACGCCCTCTCAAAAAATTGGAATCTAAAGATATAAACAGAGCTAATACTATGAAAAGGGAAATAAAACTAACGATTAGAAGAAATCACATAAAGAAATAAATTATTTTCTGATTTTTCCAATCGGACATGATTCAATACATTCATTACACCAAATACGGCTATAATGGGAAAGTATTCTCCAATTAGTGTGATTATAATCAAGACATCTGTCTTTATCATAGTTTCCTTTATGAAAAGCATCAGCCTGGCAAGATGCAATACAAATATTACAGTTCTTGCAATGCTTGCTTTCATAAATAGGCACTCCTAAAGATAAAGGTGCTTCCGTAACAATTGCCCTTAACCGAATTTGTGATCCGTATTTATCCGTAATAAGGAGATTATTTTTCCCGATTGACCCCATTCCAGCAAGTGCAGCAGCATCTTTCAAATACAGTCCAGGTCTATATTGGATTATTTTAGATTCATAGCCGAATTTTAGGAGTAATCTTAAAATTGAATTGCAATAATTTTTCAAAACTGAATCAATAAACTGAATACTTTTCCCAGTTTCATCATTTTCACTCCATACATCAAGTATTAAATCATATAAATGAATTCCAATAATAATAACAGTTTTTGTTTCTTTTAAATAGATGAAAGGTTGATTTTCTTCTGGAAAATGTTCAAATAAATTTGGATCTGCGAAGCCTATGATATCTACTCCAATTTTCTTACTGTATCCTTCTAGTTTTTTAGTTAACTCTTTATCTTGTTCCATTTTATTATTAAAAAAAATATCTTAATTAAATTAGAAAAAAGCATACTGTTTTTATTTCTTTTTCTTTGCCATACGTTTTTTCAAGGATTCTGATGACATTCTTGCTCTTTTTTGACCTCTTGCCGCCCAATAACTTTTTTCGGGTGCTTGTTTTACTTCTTTTTCTTCCATTTCTATTTCTTCTAATTCATCATCCAAATATGATAATCCGTCTGTGAAATCTTCTTCAGCGAAAGTCTTATTAGCAGATTTAAGTTCTCTCATCTCATTCATCATTGCAAATTTAAAAGTTTTCAATCGTGATTTAGACTCATTTGCCTTTCCAGCATAGTATCCTGAACCAGCTGTTTGAATATTCATCAAGACATTAAGTTTCTGGTCATATTCAGATTTAAATTCATTTTCATCTTTAGTGACTTTTATCCTATCATTTATGACTCTCATTCGTTTACGACCTTTTTTATCTAAATATTCTACTTGAAGTTGTACTGGAACTTCTTCATTTTCACTTAATTCTTTAGCCGAATCAAGTTCTAAAAATAGTTCTCTATCTTCTGTAATTGCTCCTAGGTTAATCTCTGATCCCTCATATACTCCTCTAGAACTAAATGCACCAGTAATATTTTTAATGCTTATAGTTGGCGGAACGATAATTCTTACTTTAACATCCTTTCCGATATAGCTAGTTTGCCTGAGTTCTGAAAATATGGCTTCCATTTCTTCGCTTGAAATTAAATACAGTGTTCCTCCTGTGCTATCTGTTAATTTTCCTAATGTTTGAAGTCCCATTTCATTATTATCACCAGATACAGTTACTCCAACAACATCAACTATAATTTTATTTTGATTGCATAAATTGGCCATATTTTCATAAAATTTCTCAGCTCCAGCACTCGTCCCCGACAAATTTCCTATTCCTTGATTTGCGAGACCGTCAGTTAATAATGTTATTCTTCCTGAAGACTTAAAGAATTCAAAAGAAACTATTCCAAAATATAATGCAGGACCTAGTGCCGTCATATCCATTGATCTAAGACTCTCAACTTTCTTTATCCACCCATCTGCAAATTCTCCGATTGAGCCTAAGAATTTATCTTTTTTCATTGACTTCTTTAATTGAGATTTCATCCCCTCAAGAGAAAAAAGTAAATCACCACTAAAATTTGTAGCCTCTTTATCATGTCTTAAATAGTAATATACACTACTCTCAAACGCAATTAAAATATATTTTGTTGTAGGAGAATTAATCTTAAAATCTTTGAGAGTTTGAATTAATGATTTTTTCACAGCTTTAATTTTAGCACCACTCATGCTTCCAGATATATCAATTACAGAAATATATAAATCACCCTCTGTAATATCAACTTTCGTGATTTTTTCTTTATCTTTTGTTTTTTTTAATAAAACGTCTGTTAAAATGAAATCGATGTCATTAGGAAATTTCTCCTTAATTTTAGATTTATCTACTGTATTAACAGTACCACAATATTCACATATATAATGTGGACCTTTCTCGTTATCATCCTTAATCAATTCAGTATCAATAAAAACAGCGCCGCAGAATTTGCATTTAATTGGTTCAGCTTTAATTTCCTTCTTTGGTTTTCCTAGTTCTTTAAAAGCAATAGAATATAAATACGGATATAGTTCATTTTTTGATGGTTTTTTAACTAAAAATTTTTTAAATGCTCTATTAAACATAAAGTGCACTTCATAGAATTTTAAATTGTTAATGATAAATTAAAAATAAAAAATTTTGGAAAAAAAAAATTAAAAAAAGTTTTAAATCCCAAAACTCTCACAGAGTTGTCCTCATGTGTCTCGTTTTTCTACGCACAAGTCATTCTTAAATGGGATTTTTAATATATTTATCCATAAGCAGAGCCATCATTTGTATGGAAGGTCTGTCTGTTTTATCTTTACCTACATATTTCCAAACAATTTCTCCATTCTTATCGATTAAAAATTTGCTTGGTGCAGCTTGTTTTATCTTAAGTTTTCCCGCACCCGGAGCATACCAATACACATCATAATCTTTCGCTATTTTAGCTCCGCGATCAGAAATCATATCTACTTTAAAATTATTAACCTCTTTAAAACTCCTTAAGAGTCTTACAGTATCACTTGCGATGGAGAATAGTTTTATATTTCGGTTTTTAAACTCATGAATATTTTCTGTTAATAATGTTAAATGCACTTTGCAATGAGTTCACCAATTTCCCCGGAAAAAATCTAACATAACTCCATTATGTTTTTCAAGAAGATTAGTTAAATGTACTAAGTTCATATATATGTCTACAGTGTTTATTAGTGGTGCTTTAGTATGGATGTTTAAGCCCTTAGGTCTTGGAATGTCTAAATCACTCATTTAAATCATGTTTCCTTTTGAATTATAAAATTTGAATTCAGTAAGCAAATATATTTTAAAATTATAAAGATATGTTTTTCATAAAGCATGTGTATTTTGTTTTAAAAATAGCGAGTGTTGATCTTAAAAATTGTAAAGAATGAATTAACTTGAATGACTTTCAAAAATAGTTTCTGTCATAACAGTAAAAGCTTTTTCAACATTTTCTCCCGTTTTTGAAGATAATTCAACAAAAGTAGCAAGATTGTATTTTTTTGCAGCCATTATTCCATCATCTCGTAGAACCGCTCGAAACTCTTTTAGATCTAATTTCGATCCAATCAACATAATCGGAATATCTCCAGCATTTTCTCTAATTATTTGAGTCCATTCTGGTAAATGTTCTAAGCTTCTTATATTTGTTATATCATAAAGGAAAAATGCTCCATTTGCACCTTTACAATACTGAGATAGCAGAAATCGAAATCTTTCTTCCCCCCCAAAATCCCAAACCTGTAGTTTTACTTTTTTATCTTTAAAATTTATTGTCTTGGAATAAAAATCTACTCCGATAGTTAGCTTTAAATCTTCCATAAAGAATCCAGAAATATATCTTATGGTAAGGGATGTTTTTCCGACGCTCGCATCACCGAGCATCATTAATTTGAATGTAAAATCATACTCGGTCATTTTCTTCAGTAAATATAAGGATTTGGTTATTTATATCGATTTTAAAAATCATATTTTAATACTTTTCAAATTTAAATTTATAATATTAATATACCTAGTATTAATTAATTTTTCACAAAAACAAAAATTAATAGGATTAATAGAGCCAATATTAATTAATTTTTGTTAAATTTAGAAGTAAAATTTTCAAAAAAATTTAAAATTATACTAACAGAATAAAAATATTAAAACAAGAATGAGCGATTGAACAAGGAATTAAGGAATATTCAAAATTTACAAACAATAGTGATAATAAGATTCCAAAGGTAAAATAATAACCAAAAAATGTTATTATAGTTGTTATAGGTACAAGAAATGGAGGGACGTGATAAAAGGCAAAAAAAATTGATGATATAATTATTGAATAGTGTAACTTTAGTCGATTTTCAATTTTTTTAATAAGGAACCCTCTGAAAAAAGCTTCTTCACATGGACCGATAATTATTATCTGGAGTATGATTAGGATTATAATTTGAATAAAATTCGGTTGAATAGGGGTTGTTCCTATACCCCCTGATTGACCTTGTTCAACAAATTCAGAGCTAAATACAGTTCTCACAATAAAGTCTCTGAAAAAAAGAGTAATATAATTACTACATAAAAAAAATATACTACCAATGAAGAATCCAGCAAGTATTTTAATAAGAATGTCGTTATTCTTTTGAAATCCCATATCTAGTATCACTTCCTTAAATGGTTTTTTTTCGACTTTACTAGATATTATACCAGGTAGAATAATGAAAAGTAGCTCGAGAAACATTAAAAAAATTAAGATCCAAGGATTTTCTCCTAATTGAATGACTATCTTCTCTTGAAATTTTATTTTCATTTATTGTTCAAAAATCAAAAAATTAAATACCTCATTATTATTATTTTTAACTTAATTTTCTGTATTTTTAATGACATTAAATAATAAATGTATCGAGTTAAAAGTAGAAAATATAACTTTTCCCTCACAAGAGCTCCAATTAATTAAAAGCATTGGGTTAACAAAAGAACAGCTCCTATTAAAAAATTTAAAGACTATAGCAAAAGATTACATTGAACTCGAAAAGTTAAAGAATTTATTTGCGAATTTAGTTTTGCAAAACCTTGATTATTTAGAGTTTTCAAAATTTATTCAGTTTCCCAAGTTTTCTATAAAAGAGGATTCTCTAAAAAAAAAAGTAATTTCTGCTAATATTAGAGGTTTAAATATCGTTAGTGTTGATGGAAGCTCAGTATCAAAGAAATTCATGAATGTTGATTTTTCATTTTTGAAAGCTATTGCGGTAAAATATTATTTTCAGAAAAATTATGCCGCCAGAATTGAATATTTTCCAGATTTAAGTGGTTTTAATAATTATTATGTTCAAGGAAATTTTTTTAATCACAATGAACTCACTATTGAGACTAAAATCTCTATTGATATGACTTTTATGGAGATAAACTTACTCAACCAAATGATAGAAAGATCTTCTGAGATTGATATGATAATAATTGATGGATCAATTGTTATTATGCCTATAAATCTTATATTCTCTAAAGAACCTGATATTTCAATAAAATATGACAATCTTTTGAAAGAATACCATAAATTGTATTCGAATTGTAAAGAAAAAGGAATTATTTTAATTGGTTCAATTAAAGATACAAGAACTTCTGCCCTATCACATCTTCTTTGTGATTCTATCCAGTTATTAAAACCAAGTTATAAGAAATTGAAAGATTTTATTAAAATTAATTATAGAAAAGTTATTGAATATTTTTCAGATATAGATTTGTTTAATCGACTATTACTGAAATCAGAAAGAAGTTGTATATTTAACTGTAAAAGAGAAATAGATAAAATAAGAGATACAGGAATAAAAAAGGAGATACCGTATTATTTTCCTTTTTCATTTTATGCTTTTTACCTTAAAGCAACTCATTATGATACTCCTTGTAGAATAGAGTTCTTTATGGATGAAAATAGCTCTTTAGAAAGGGCTTCTAAAAGAGCTGATTTAATATCATCAATCTTATTACCGATCTCGAGTTTAAATGAATATTATAGTTTACCTATACCTCAAATCGAAGCACATAGAAGAGCAGTTTTTAAACCTAAAGAAGTTGATTTATTATTCAACAATTTAACTAGAAATTTATCTAGATATGGTGTCGAACTGTTAGAAAAAAGAAGAAATAGAAGACCATTTTAATCTTGATTATAATTTAATCTATTTAAAAGAATATCTTCAAAGAAGACATGTTTTTTATCTACAACAACATTTTTATATCCAAGATTTTTAATTTTTTTATTAAATTCTGTTAAATTCGTCCTACTTGAATTTACACAGTAAATATAATGCTTTTTTTCTAACTTGAGAAAAAATTTTGCATTTGTGAGGAATTTAATCAAAATTTCAAATCCCTTTAATCCACCATCCCAACTAAAATCAATAGCTTTCTTATTATTATCTTTATTTATTAATTGAGATGATGGAAGGTATGGAGGATTAAAGACGATAATGTTGAAGATATTTTGGAGATTTCTTGGAAATGATTTAAATAAATCAGATTTAATGAAACTAATTTTTTTATTGATATCATTAAGTTCTTCATTTATTTTAGCACATTTAATAGCTTCTTCTAAAATGTCAGAAGCAAATATGTTTGGCTTGAATTTTGGGTTTTGAATTTTATGTTGTTGAAAGAAAATCGCGATAATTCCAGTTCCGGTACCAAGATCTAAAACATTCTTGATAGTGTCTAGTTTAATTCCATCAAAATGATTTTGATCTAAATTCCTCTTGAAATAATCAATTAATAAATAGCTATCTTCAGCAGGAATGTAAACTTTTTCAAAATCACATTTGATTAACGGATCAGGAGTTGAATTAAAGATAATCACTTCCTTATTTTAATTATTGAATGAGATCGTGGAATATTTTGCTAATTTCTATATACTCTTCAATTTTAAAACTAAAAACTTTAATATTTTTATAATTCGCTTCTTGTAAAACCCTTAAAATATCATTTTTATTAAGAGGTTTGTTAAAATTTGTTTTGAAAGACAAAGCCAGAGCATTAACAATGTTTTTATTTTTATATGGCATAATTCCAGCAATAAATTTCAAATAATACTCTATTGATGAGTTATCTAGAAAAAAAGGGTCTATATTTTCTTTGGGATCAACTTTTATAAGAGAAATTTCTATTTTGGGAATTGGATAAAAGCAAGTGCGCGAAATATTTGCTTTAAAAATTGGTTTCATAAAAGTATTAAACCCAATCGTGATTCTAGAAAATTTTTTATACTGCTTAGTTAGAAATATTCGTTCAGCGATATTTTTTTCAATTGTAATAATACCTTGAGGGGGTTTTTTCTTAAAAAAGACTCTCTCAAATATTGGTCCTGTAATTGTATAGGGAATATTAGAGACGATTTTATTATGAAATGGAATATGGATTTTTAAAATATCTCCATTTACAATCTCGATATTATCATATTTTGAAAATCGCTGCTTTAAATAAGAAAAGAGATGGGAATCGATTTCTATGGCATATACTTTCTTAACTTTTTCTGCTAATTTCTCTGTTAAGGCACCTAAACCAGGACCAATCTCTAAAATCAGATCTTCTTTTGAGAGGTCTGATAACGAGATAATTTTATCGATGATATTTTGATCAATCAAAAAATTTTGACCTAGTCGCTTTTTAGGTCTGAATTTTAATTGCCTTAAAAGTAGTTGTACCTTTTTTTTATTCATTAGACTCATTCATACTTTTGCGTCTTACTGAAAAGGTAATATTTTGCATCTCTTTGAAGTTCTTTGATAATCCTTAGAGCAATAAGTTTCGTAGGATTTGAAATACTTGTTCTATCAATAATATCTTGAAATGTTACAAATTTTTGTCTTTCTCTTGCTTCAATAATTTCCCACATATGTTTTTGCCCAACTCCAGGTAATAATTTTAAAGCATGCATTCTTGGAGTAATTGAGGTTGAGTTATTAAAAAACTTAATAAATTCCTCTTCATATTTTTGAACTCCTTCTTCAAGAATTGGTTGAATTAACGCTTTTGCAGTACTTGTTAAATCTTTGTAATCAATTTTTTTTAAAACTTCTTTTAATTTTTCTTCTTTTAAGAATTCTTCATAAGTTTTTTGTTCTTGAACTTGAAGATCACAATTTTTATATGCCTTAACTTCATATAGAACAAAGTCTGGAAAAGTAAGAACTTGCGATATTGGGTTTTTTGCCCAGCTAGGTCTATCTTCTTCGGGATGACCATGTATTAGTAAATCTAATATTACAACTTCCCGAAATTTTTTTATAAATTGCTTTTTTTTCCTCGGACCACTTCGATACTCTCTCCTTCGTGGAGGACGTCTGTATCGCTCTCTTCTTTCCATCATTACTAGTTGTCTTGTTTTTTATTTTTCCGATACCCATTTCAAAATTTTTATTTTAACTTCTTAATTAGTCAGAATTATACATTAAAATTTAATACAAGCTAAACTTATAAATTCTTCGGATTTAAGAATAAACTATTAAAATTTTGTAATTAAGATTAGTTGAATTAAGAAGTTTTTATATCTTCTATTTGATATAATATCTCCTGTAATTGTTCGTCATTTAATGTCTTTCCAGTGAATGATTTTTCAAACATCATCCTCAATTCTGGAATTGACTGTGGATCGATATTTATTACGTTAATAGCATAAATTTCTTCAATATCATGCTTACCTATTAACAATTTCTTAATTTTTAATGCAGTTTTAATATCACATTTTGCAAATTTATTAACATAATTGTAAGTAATTTCTTGAAAATGAGACATTCCCTCTTCGGAATCAATTTTTGTTAACTGATCCTTTACATTCTCCATTATTTCCTTGACTTCAGGAATAGATACTGTTTTTTCGTCTTTTTTTCTTCCAGACATTATTTAACCTATGATTTTTCCAATTTTATTTTACAGAACCAGAGTTTAATCTAAGATGCTCCTTCCCAATTATTAAGATTTTTTGAGAATTACCCAATTTCACTTTTACTAAATAGCAACGCCCTCGTTGATCAATGATCGTGCCTGTTTTTCCGTGAAAGCGACGGTGTGGTTGACCGCGTTTATGTTGAGAGGAATCTGTAATTACATCAACTTTATCATTAATGTTATAATCAATAAGATATTTTTCAATTGATCCTAATCCTCGATCCCGAACATCTTTCCGATGTAATTGACGAGTTTTGTTTCTGTATCCTTTATGATCTGTTATAACATCTCTCCTCTCTGTCTTGCCATTTTTTTAATAAATCAGGTAAGTTTAGCATTCTTAATATTAATTATATTAAAATTATGAAATAAAATTTATTTACTTTATGAATTCTAAAAAAACAGTAAATTTATAGAATAATAAAATTGTTGATTATTTCTGGTAGATATGTATTGTTAATTTTATTGTATCTAATAATTATGTTATTAATTTCAAAGTAAGATCTCTAATACATCCAATTCTTTACAAATTAGAGGTATGTCAAATATCTCTGAAAATGAAGGAGTTGTTCGTCCATTATCACCGTTAATCAATTCTTTTATATAAGTTCCTCCTTGTGTTTCGATAGTGAATTCGAATATATTTGCTTTAATAAATTTCTCTTCTATTTTAAAAATAAATTTTTTTCTTATTTTATCAGCACGACGATGAGATACTCGATGCGGAGTTCTTTGACGAATCTCCTGATGTTCAAAAATCTTTTTTAACTGAATTACTTTACGTTCAAACATCTCTTTAGAGATTTTCTTGTTGGCTTTTACTTTTGCTCGATAGACTTTTCTTGTATCTTTTGCTCCATTCTTAATGTTTATTACTTCTTTCTTAGTACTATATCTTAAGTTTTGAATTTTTATTTTTTTTTTATTAGTTTTATTAATTTTTTTTTCTATCTTAGTAAAGTCTAAATCCCTAACTCTAGGATTTCTTAATTCAAGAATAAAAGGTCTTCCTGAACCTAGCATCCTCACATCAATATCCTCTCTTCCAGCACCATGAAATTTTGAATCCGTGGCTCTTGATTCTTTAATAAACTCTGGAGTTACTAGTTCTTCTACACTTGTTAGATATTGCTTTCCTGAAAAATTACATAATTCACATCCATTTCCCATACAACTTTTACAAAACCAATGAGTTTGAGGGATTCCTCTTATCAATTTGTTATATTTTGCAAAAATAAAAAGAGATTTTAAAACTAACTCAACTTTAAATGCTTCAAAACCTATAGAATAGATTATTAACACATCTGGATATGTAAATTCAGGAGATTTTTTTAAAGTAATCATTAAATTTTTGCCTATTATTCGATTAAAATGACTTTTGAAAGATTCTCCCTCCAAAAGGGTAAATTCAGCTTTAAATCTATCTTCTTGATTAACTATTCGAGAATTGGGTGTTGAACCAATCAAAAAGTTATTAAATTCGATTTCTCCTAAAGTTCTTATTGTTTTATTAATATATTTTTGAATATTTGAAAAAACATCATGACATAAATAACAAACTATATTAGAGTCTTTTTTTTTATAATCTAGTCCCTCATTTGTTAATACTTTTTGAGCGGGTAAATAGCAAGCATTTTCAGCTAGGACTTTAAGATTAAAAAGTCCTTCATTTTGTATTTCCTCATTCCCGGATAAATAATTTCTGTGGTTTTGCATAGTTGATGAGAGTAATAATGCATTTCCTCTCTCATAGTTTGTTGTACTTGTAGCTAAAAGAGAAAACATTCTACCAAGACAATGAAAACATATATAGTATTTTTGATAAATGTCAATAACTTTGCTGAAAATCATACTCACTTAAATTAAGTAATTAATTATATATTGAATTTATCTACGAATAGAAAGTGGAGTAAAAAAATTTTAAAACAAAAGTTTTTTCTCCCTATATTATTTCTATTAACATTACAATTGAAATTTTAGTCTTCATCTTGTTGACTCCATCCCAAATCCTTTAATACAGAATCCAGATCTGAGGATTCTTCTTCAAGAATAAATTCAGTGTCATATTCAGAAGCTGCATCAAAGTCTGGAGGGGTAAGCTCCTCAAATGAAGGTACACTATCAAGGGGAGGAAATTCTTCTACAGGCGATAATTGTTCAGAAGCTGGTGCAGGTTCATCATCAATTTCCATTGGAGTGTATCCGTCAATTGGTTTGGGAGGGATTTCGTCAGGATACACTTTAAATTGTGGTTGGGGCTCGATAGTTGGTTTAATTTCACTTTCGGTATCTATACTAACCGATTTTGGAATCGAAACAATGCCATTTTCAGTAGTTGGTTCGAGTTCTTCAAATTCCCCATCCCCTTTTTCCCAATCATCCAAAAATTCTAACAAATCATCTAAAGCAGCTTTATCTTGTTCCACTGTGGGTTTTTTTAATGTGATAATTTCTTCTTCGATTTTTTGCTGTTTTAATTTCTCTAATTCTGATTCTTCAAGGGAAAGCATCATTTCTGTTGCTTTATCTCCAGAAATTAATCTATTTAACTTTTTAGCTAATTCTCGTAGATAACCCAGATAGTATCCTATCCGGAGAACAGCCGACAAGCCTCCAAATACAATGTATTCCTCATTAATAGCCATTAGAATACTATATCCGGACGTATTATGCAGTATGATTTCTGTCAAATTTCCGTGCCCTGTAGCGCTATTTAGTTTCAATCCTAAATCAGTTAAAGCTGTACTTGAAGCAGATATCGCATCAGCATCTAAATCTGAAGATGATGCGCTGGCAACTCTCATCCCCACTCGAGACAGAATTGCAAGATTTTCCAAGTCGGTTTTGTTTTCCTCTTCTCTTAAAACCAACATCATCTTTTTTCTGATATCCTCTGCTATGGATGACATTTTGCGATTTTAGTTGATTAATTTTTATAATTATAATATGTATAACTATAAGCATTTATGAATTTTTTTTTTTAAAAATTAACATTTGATGCTGAAATCTCGAGTGTTTTAAAATCACTTTATTTTAATTAACTCTTCCAGCGGCTTTTAATTCCTCAATGTAGGATTTTTCAAGAATCCCGTAGCATTTAGGGCAATATCAAATCTTATCTCGGGGGTTAAAAACGCGATCTCCCTCAATATCTCGGCAAATAGCGCAAACGACTATTGAGGCAGATAATTCATTTCTTAGCTTATTTTTTTGGTTAACAAAAGAACGAGCTTGATCGAAATATTCTTTTCCGCGGAAAACTCGCTCGATTAGATTGAATTCCCTTACTTTGTCATGTAAATCATTTAATCTCTTTCTGGACTCGTTTAAAAGAATTTGTCGAAGCGACAAACGGATTTTTCGCAACCTCGGATCCTTAATTTGAATTAGTCTCTTTTTTTTCAAAAGTGATCAACACTATAAAATTGACGATTAATTATAATAAATAAAGGAAAAAAAATATTTAATTATATAGGTTATATATACCTCGTTATTTTTGTGGCTATGGAATTAAGTGTCGTCAAGGGCAATAATCTTGGAAAATATCTATCAAAAAGTAAGAAATCATCTTTAAATCCTATTAGACCTAATACTTTTGCTAATTGAATTCTCTTTACTAATTTGAGGTCTTTTGTATATGCTGAATTGAAATAAGTGTCTAAAAATCCCGAATAATCTAAACCTGTAGGCGTATTAATTTTAGCTCCTCTATCATTCCACTCATTTATTGCATCAGTTAAATCACCGCCATTCTTTTTCAATATTTGGTCGTATGCATCGCGCCATTCGGCGCCGAAATTATGCTTTAGGCAGTAATTAAGTCTAGTTCGGTAATGTCTCTAAATTTTCCACTGGCATCTCGTAAGCCATCTAATTCCTTCATGGTCGCTACGAGCGCCTCAATAAATGCCTCTGCTCTCCTTGGTCCAAGTTATATATACCTCGTTATTTTTGTGGCTACGAGATTAAGTGTCGTCAATGGTATTTTACTTGGAAAATATATTATTTTAAAAACTTATTCATATTTGTTTGAGTTGTAGATGCTTTTTTTAACCTTTCGAAAGAATAATCAGATAAATCTGTAATAAAAATCTTCAATTTATCAACAACTTCTTCCGGACTTAAATTATCCGTATCAATCATAAATAAACCTTGTTTACTTGATAAAAACCGTTTATAATAAGAAAGGATTTTTAACAAATATTCTTTCTCGTATTCATTCCATTCTCTCCTTATTTTTTCCAATGAACCTCTCTGAATTATACGTTTCATTATTGTATCTGGTTTTGCATATAAATAAAAAATATAATCTTCTTCCCATTGAATTGAATTGTATGTATCTGAGATAAGATTATAATCTTTTTCTTTTAGATTCAAGCTTTTAGAATAGATTAGAACACATGAGGGGGTTCTATCTAATAGGATTATTCTACCATTGTATTTTTTATCAAAATTCATAATATTTTGATTTCTTCTTATGAATTGTTGGAGAAAGTGAAGTTCACTTCTAAATCCGATTTGTTTATCTGAAGATCCGAAAGGAAATGGAGGTTTTTTTATATACCTCTCAGGAAAAAATTTAAATTTATTATTATCTCTAAGAATTTTTTTGAATATTGTGAAAACTGTTGTTTTTCCAACACCATGGGCTCCAGCAATAGAGATAACAATATTATCTTTATTACCTTTGTTCTTATATATTTGTTTAACCAATCCCTTTTACTCCAGATGACTATGATGATATCCTAAGAATATAATTATGGTTCTAAATAATAATCCTAGAGATTATTGATTTTTCTTATTATTAAAATTTTATATTGAAGAGGTAATGAATAGTTAAAATTATAGAAGGATTAGTACCATTATAACAACATTATAAAGAGCATTAGCTATAATCGTATTATAAATGTTTCCATTTATTTTATATAGAACCCCTAACACTGTGAAAGATACGAAATTCGTTAAAAAAGAAGTCAAACCTATAGAAAATAATAACATCATAATGGAATAAGCAAAGGCAACTATAAGAATAACTTGGTAATCATTCGTAAATTTTTCCTTTAGGGTATTATGCAAAACACCCCTAAACACAATTTCTGCTGAAATAGCTCCAAAACTTATCAAAGTTGTTAACAACAATTTCCATAATAAATTTGCATTTCTTATCACTTGATTTTGTTCATTCATAATCGCTTCTAATTTAAAAAAATCTAAACCTGCATCAGCTATAAAACTAAAAAATGTATTAGAAAAATAATTAATCAGTAATAAAATACCTGTACCTAGAACACCAATAAATATAGCAAGCAAAACTTTTCTTGAATCAGAATAAAATCCCAGTTTATGGTAACTATGTTTTTTATTGTAAATATACCAAATAGGATAGATACCAAAGAAGAAAACAGGAAGTTGGCTTAATACGATAGTTTGAATAGTTACTTCTATATTAGTAGTTTCTAATTGAGATGTTAGAAATATAACTAATAAAAAAAAGATAATCACCAGTGCATAAATACAAGTAACGAATACTTTCATGCCTTCTTTTGGGTTCCATATATCCTTTTTTAATAGAAATTTTTGTTCGGGTTCGAGCTTTGCTTGGAAGTCTTTTCCCACAAAGATTAGACCAGGTTTCGTTTGAATTGATGCTTTTTTGATTTCAGATAATTTTTCTAATAAAGTGTTACATATTGGACATTGCTCTAAAATAGTAGATGTTATAATGGAACCACAACCAGCGCACTTTCGTGAAATATCAATTTTAAATTCAGATACAGGTTTCGTTATCTTTTTACCTGGTTTAATCTTAATAATCAACTTACCACAGCTAGGGCAGTATATTTTTCCTTCTTCAACATTGGCTCCACAATAAACACAATATTTTATATTATTCTTGTTATCTTTTGCCATGTCTCTAAAAATTAGTTTATATCTTTTTCTTAATTTTATCTTGTTAATATATTAACTAAAAATTATATAATTTTTGTTTATATTTTAATTAATTAATCAAGAAGTTGAATCTTTTAAAATTTGATGAATAATAAGGAGAATGTAAATCAGAATTTTCATTTTGAAAAATATGGGATGATAAATTAGTTCACTTAAAATTCCTTTAAATAGAAAAAAAAGATTTAAAGATTTTTTTTCTTATTTTTTTCTTTAAATTGTTTATTACTAATGTTAGATAATTCCATTAATAGTAGTCCTTGATAATAGGAAATGGAGTCGTAATTTCCTTCACCAAGACTAGATTTTCCAGCATTAATTAATGCCATCTGTGCATTTAATGCTGCTGCAATCAATAGTTCAACACCTTTATATATTAAATTAGGGGACCAAGTTCCTCGATGTACATTAGCCCACCATGTAGGACATGAATGCAAACTTCTATCATAAAACCATCGGGCTGTATTATAATGATTTTCTATTTCCCAGTTCTCTTTTAAATCCAAGGTATCTATTAAATTCATCATATTGTTTAAACTATTCATAATTTTCCAATAATATTTATGAATATTATTGTCAGGATCCTTCCATAAGGGATAAGGAATTTTATTTAGTATATCTTCTGATGTTGTACTCCAACTCGATTCTCTAGGAATTATTTTTTCTTTACTTTTAGGAAAGATTTGATCTAGATCAGAGATAAATATGGTTTGAACATCATCTTCTTCAACTATTAATTCGAGAGTTTTACCCAAGAATGTTTTTTCATATTTTTTAATATGGAATCCAAATGTTTCACCGTCCATAGCTGTTAAAAGATAGGTGTCGTTCATTTTTTCCCTTTTTTCGTCTTTATACATTGCTTTAATATCTTTTATGAATCCCTTTGCTGTAATATTATTAAAAGAAATTTTATTACTCAAAATGTCATCTCTAAAGAATAATTGTAACCCGGTTGGAGAACAATAAATTTTATCATAAGGCCATTCGATAGGACAAGCAATACCACTCATAACAACCCATTTATATCCCAAATCGTGAATATCTTTTGCAACATTAGCTGAAATCGCTAATTCTGGAGGAAAAAATCCTTTTTTTTCCCATAATTCACCAAATTCCTTTTTATTAAGTACCTCATTTAAATAGATCTGGTGGTGAACCTCTTTTTTCGGAATTAACGGAAGGATTGGATGAAATTTTGCTGTTCCAATAATCTCAACCTTTCTTTCAGAAACAAGATTTTTCAAAAGCTCCATAGTATCTCCCAAGCCAAATTCATAAAGCATATCAATTAAAACACCGTTAATATTTAAGCAAAATTTAGCATTATCATGATATTCCAGCTCAGAAAATAAAGGTTTATAACAGTCCTTATCAATTTTTCTTAAAATTTTGAGATCCTGAGTTGGAGGCTGGTAAATATGAAGTAATGGAGCCCAAAAAGTTGTCATAATTATAATTTTTTTATAGTTTTAAATTTTAAATTCACTAAAAATATGTTTAGCCCTCTAAAAATATATTTTCATGGTAAAAATTATAATTTATTATTATTTTTCGATGATAGTTTCTTTTATAGGTGTGCCGAAATGTGTTGCTCCGGGTCCAAGATGAACTAAAACCTCATCTCCTACTTTAATATCAACCACAGATTTAGCTTTGCCATCAACTCCAACTAAACGAATTGTTTCAGCATTCTGGCAAACACAGCTTATCTTTACTCTACCTTCTTGCATGGTCTCTAACTCAAATCTAAGCATTGGACGTGTTTCAATTTTAACTCTTCCAATAGATATAATTCTTGCCTCACCTTTATTTGTAACGGCAAAAACTTTATCTCCGCCCTTCAATTCACTCAGATATTTTGTGCGATAATTTTTATCAGAATCATCACTTGGTACTATGACGTATGCGGATACGTCACCCGAGTTGACACGAAACGGTCTGGATGCTACAAACTGAGTCTCAAATGTTTCGGAATGAATCAGGCAGAATCCTTTTGCCGTTGATCCAACTAAAATTCCTTCTCCAATATGGAAAAGAGATGTTGAATCAATGCAGACTCTCTCGCTTTCAGGAATATTTTGGATATTTGTCACTTTTGCATTGGTTAATTCTAATGTAATTCTAGTAGAGATTAATTTTTTCAAATCAGATATATCATTGATGGTTTGTGGTTTAAATAAAATTCCATCTACACCAATTTCTAGAGTCTTTAACATTAATTCTGCTTCTTTAATGCTGTCTACTTCAGCAATCAAGTCTGTATCATTAGAATGCATTTCTGCTATAAGATTTTCAAATGGTATGATTTTCCAATCTTTAGCAGAAACCACAATGAAATCGAAAGATCCTGTTTTAGAATATTCAACGATTTTTCTTTCATCTTCTTTAGATTTTAATGTCATATAGAATCCAATATTTTCCCTTGAAATATTTTCCGGATCTAGCTTCTCTTTCAAATTTTCTGTGTGTTCATAAATCAAAAACTTAGATGGAATTTGAACATCTTTAGAATACATATTTATTCGTTCGATATTTTCAAATTCACTAAAAGTCTCTTTAGAAACTAAGAAGTTTAAAATATTTTTATTCAATGCTTCTTGAACTAATTCTTTAAAATCATTACTTTTAATTTCAAAGTTTAAAATTAATTTTTTCATATTTCATCAAGATTTGGTCTATAAAAATATAATAAGAATTATTTTATTATATTATATTAATAATATTAAATTTTTAAGTTAGAAAAATCATATATTTTATATCAGATAATATTAATTGAAACTTCTAAAAGGAGTTAAGCTAAAATGGGTTTAAAGAAGAAACTCTTTCCGAAAAAAGGAAAAGAAAAAGATACACTTATTTCGAAATCTAAAGCACATATCCATAAATTATCTTTAATGAACAGAAATTACAGCAAACGTGCTGAAATTAGTCGGAAAAACGCAAAAATTGCTTTAAAACGTGGAGAAAAAGCTCGGGCCAAAAATTATCTTATTCAATACAAATCTTACCAAACAAAAGTTGACCGTGCAACTAATATTAGAGCAAAAATCGAACGTCAAATTCAAGCAATAGAAGAAGGAACGTTAATAAGTCAAACAGGTGATTTGATGGGCGGAATTCGTGATCAGCTTGAATATATTGCCACAAAAGCCTCCCCTACAAAGGTCGCTGAAATTGCAGAAGATTCTGAAATATATGTATCTGAGATTGAAGAAGCAGCAGATATTTTAGCAGGAGATCCTGAAATTGACCTTGCTATTGATGTTACAGATGAATTGAATCAATTAGAAACAGAAATGCTTTTAGATCAGGGAGGCACAATGCCTCAGATTCCTTCAGATGATTTACAATATATACCCGAATTTGAAGAAGGCGAAGAAGAAGGCGAGTTTAAATCAAAAGAGAAGCTAAAAGATGAGATCGAGAAACTTCGAAAAGAATTAGGATAATTTTTTTTTAAAAAATCTCTTATA